>Ga0153916_10000162_pt1 | contig 40001 bp, 39 predicted proteins | sample Opewatmetagenome_FD_109642 | JGI IMG/M metagenome (GOLD analysis project Ga0153916, IMG submission 109642) | Freshwater wetland microbial communities from Ohio, USA - Open water 3 Core 3 Depth 4 metaG | ecosystem: Environmental > Aquatic > Freshwater > Wetlands | place: USA: Ohio, Lake Erie...
CCAGTCTGGAGAAGCTGGCGGAAGTAAAATCTGAGGTCGAGGCCGGCGAAAGTTTCCCAGGTGGGCTGAATTTGGAGCTGAAACTCTGCCCCATGTGGTCAATTTAATCGAACAGGCCATTGTTGATAATCCCGCAGCCACGCTAGAGAAGGGCGGAGTGGTTAAGCTTGGTTTCTCCAAGGAGCTCGACGAGATTCGTCAGGCATCAACCGACGCCAAACGCTATCTGGCGAACCTGGAGCGGCAGGAAAAAGAGCGCACCGGCATTAAGAACTTAAAGGTAGGCTATAACCGGGTGTTCGGCTACTACATCGAGGTGTCCAAGGCTAATCTGGGCTCGGTGCCTGAAAGCTATATCCGAAAACAGACCTTAACCGGCGGCGAACGGTTCTACACGCCGGAGCTCAAGGAGTACGAGGCGGTCATTCTGAATGCGCAAGAGCGAATTATTGAGCTGGAGACGGCCATTTTCCGGCAGGTCTGCCAGCAGATAGCCGCCTTCGGCGACAAAATTTTAGCTTCAGCCAGAGCATTGGCTGAGATCGACGTCTTCGCCGGCCTGGCCGAGGTGGCAGTCAGATATGGCTATGCCAGGCCGGAATTGACCGCCGAGGATGCCATATCTATCAGGGGAGGCCGGCATCCGGTGGTGGAGAGGAACCTGGGCAGCGACGGTTTTATTCCCAACGACACCTATCTGTGCAATAAGGATACGCAGCTGATTATACTTACCGGCCCCAATATGTCGGGAAAGTCAACCTACTTGAAGCAGGTGGCGCTGATTGTGCTGCTGGCCCAGATAGGCAGCTACGTGCCGGCCGATTCAGCCAGCGTAGGCATCGTCGACCGCATCTTCACTCGCATCGGTGCCCAGGAGGACCTGGCTGCCGGGCAGTCGACGTTTATGGTGGAGATGGTGGAAGCCGCTAACATACTGAACAACGCCACACCGAAGTCGCTGATTATACTGGATGAGATCGGCCGAGGGACAAGCACTTACGATGGGCTGTCCATTGCCTGGGCGGTAGCCGAGTTCATACACAACCACCCCAGGCTCAGGGCCAAGACGCTTTTCGCCACCCACTATCACGAGCTGGTGGAGCTGGCCGGCTTTCTGCCCCGGGTGAAGAACTTCAACGTGGCGGTGAGTGAGGAGGAAGGCAGGGTTATTTTCCTGCGCAAGGTCGTCCCCGGCGGCGCCGATAAGAGCTACGGCATTCATGTGGCACAGCTGGCGGGATTACCGGCATCGGTGGTGCATCGAGCGGAGGAAGTGTTAGCCGGATTGGAAGACGGCCAGTCACAGATGAAGCAGCGTAAAACCGTTCGACCCAGGAAAGAATCGCCGCCGCAGCTGGCGCTGTTCGGCGACAAGTCACCCATTATTGAGGAAATCGGCCAGCTCGATATCGATTCCATGTCTCCCCTTGAAGCCATTACCCGTCTCTACGAGCTGAAGCGCAAAGCAAAAGAGGCCGGTAAGTAATAGATTGATTAGTTTGCATCGTGATATGTGGATGTTGACATATAGAAATAAGATCAAGCAGTAACATTAACCGCGAATAAGGAGATGGCAATGGCAGAAGAGCAAGAGGGAAACAGTAATGGGAAGACTAGCGCACCGCAATGGGCTACGCAACCTTTTCATGATTTTATTAATCAAACAGAGCGGATAGCTCAATTGATGGATTTGAGTGTTAAAGGTATTTCCATGCTTCGCGGATTACCGAAGATAGTTGAAGTACTGGCAAAAGTTGAAAATGGATCCGTCGAGGAAGGAAACTACTCACTCGAGAGAGCCAAAAAAGAAGCTGAATTAGCTCAGAGAGAAGTGGACGAAGGTTTTCCGCTTCTTCATTCACAGGCCACAATTGCGCTATGGTCGGCCCTGGAAGCTACCATCCGTTTATTTATTGTCAGGTGGCTACAGAATTATAAGGAAGCCATGGAGGTTGAGGTAATACAAAGACTGCGGGTGAGAATAGGTGACTATGAGCGTCTTGAGGATGAGGATCGATTTTTTTACATTCTTGACAGACTTGACCAAGAATTGTCAGCTCCTCTCAAGAATGGAATCACACGGTTCGAGCTGTTGCTCGAGCCATTTGGCCTATCAGGGCAAGTTGAAAAAGATGTTAAGCATAATCTGTTCGAGCTTAATAATGTGAGAAATTCATTGGTCCATCGTTCTGGACTCGCGGATCGACGCCTTATTGATTCTTGTCCATGGCTGAAACTTACTGTTGGTGATCCGGTTAAAATTGATTACGAAATGATAAATAAATATTTCCAGTCTGTCATGAAATATGGCATGGAACTTATAGTAAGAATAGCGGAGCATTTTGGTGTTGATATGGCGGAATTCCGCAGCAACTAGAAGACAAATTTGCAGGTGCCACCTGCCCACGGGTGGCGCGTAGGAAAAAGCTGTAGAAATGATACAATAAGCTCGGCAGATCACTAGAAGACATGAAATTTTGGAAAACATCATTAAATCATGGACCATTACACTTGAAATTTGATATCTCGCTGCTCTTTTTCAAAATAAATATCTACCTTGAAAATTGGTTTCAAGAATGGTGGCTATTATTTTTATCACTCCTGCTACTTGTTATTGGATTTGGGCTAATCTTTAGATTCCAGCTGATAGATGTTGAATCTGCTCGATGGACGTTAAGCGCATTAGTTCAAGCTGGAGCAGCATTGATAGGTATATTCTTTGTGGCTTTAAGCCTTTTATGGAACCGCGCAATTCAAGAACGTGAACGATTACGAAATCTAATGTTAGATTATATATCGGCATTTGCATCAAATACATGCGCTGTGAGTGATCTTGATAATACTTTGTCAAGGGTAACTAAAGAAGATACATTTAAGTCCTCTAAAGATATAATTGAAATGGTAAGAGATTGTTGGTCCAGGTTAATTGTGCTGCAGCTAGCAGAATCATATTTCTCTGGTAAAGATACATATAGACAGGAGATATTAAAACGCCTTGTGAGTATTGGATTTAGCGATAAAATGCAGAAGGAAATCTATATTAGATCACATACAATAGGCTACGATGAAATGCGCTTCTTTCAATATCTTCTCGAATTTGATGAAAGATTGACATTGCTGGCAAGTAAACTGTCGCTTGATGATAAGGGTTCATATCATTTATCTGAGACTTTACATAGAGCACGTAAACATGACCAGGTGGGTGCCAGCTTATATAGAATAAGGATTTTCACGGTTTTCAGTGGGAAGCGACTTAAGGTTACTCTATCGACATGGCTACTATGTATCATTATCGGAATATTAACATTGGTCTCAATTGATAGAATTCCAGTTAATTTGCTTCCATATTTTACTTGTTTGACGATAGCTATCGGAGTGGTTGCTGTTGGGATAACTATGTCACTTGGTTTTCAAGTCATGCGTTCAAATGACTAAGGGACTGTTATTAATCCATTATATGATATGAATTCAGTGGTTAGTCTGCCTTTGAGTCATCTGGCTAAATTGACTCCAAAAGTGATTATAGTCAATAATTAAGCCCACATTTCAATGAATGTACTCAGGGGCTTCTTATCGGGGATTTTCAATTTTCTGCTGTTTATTGTCCTGGTCCTGCTGGGCTTCGTCATCTCTTTAAACCTGACCGTTCTTAATCCTGACTTTGTCACCACTGAGCTCAAAAAGTTGGATGTCTACTCGATGGTAATCGAGCAGGCCAAGACCAAACTGCCAGCCCAGCAGTATATCAGCGATGAGGCCGTAGATGAGCTAGCCCAGGAGCTCGAGCCGTGGTTCGAAGAGCAGGCTGATAAAGTTATCCATACGGTCTGGGGTTATCTGAAGAGTGAACAAGAGCTTGAGTTGACTATTTCTCTGGAGCCGGTGAGGACTGCGGTAAGAGAAAAGATCAGCCAGACGGCGCTTGGCTCATTGCCGACGGAACTTCAGGGCGCATCACAAGCTCAGATAGATACCTATTTATCGCAACTATATGCTGGAATCGATAAGGTGATACCGTCGAATTTTGAACTTAATCCGGCGGTTCTAGGCTCTACAGTTATGGTGCCGCTGGAGCCGGTAAAACATATTATCGGCTATATAGGTACTGCGTACAAAATCCTGATCGCGGCGGCTATCCTTCTGGTATTACTTGTAGCCCTGGTGCACTGGTGGCAACCGAAGCCTATTACGCTGGCTGTCGGCATAACCTTTACCCTGGCTGGTATAGTCTGTACTCTGGGCCCGCTGCTCAATTACCTCATTATCCAGCTTCTAAGTCAGGCTATCGGCTCATTGGACATATTGTTGGGGCTCCAGACAAAATTGTCCCAACTGGCAGCTGACCTTACGGCTCCGGTCAGAACGTATGGAATCGGGTTCTTGATTTCGGGGGTGGCGCTGATTGTAATTTCGGTTTTATTCGGGTCATCGGCGCAGAGTTCCGGCAGCCTCCAGGACCTGGCTTCCGGCTAGCGATAAGGATACCGTTCCCAGTTTTGGATACCTTCTTCTTCGGTGGCCGATTCTGTGAAATAACTCAGAGGTTTTCCTAAAACTTCGGCGATATGTTCCAGGTTGGCCAGATAGAGTCGTCTCTTACCCAGCTCGTAGTTGGACAGTGCAGCCTGTGTCAGGCCTAGACGGGAAGCCAGTTCCTGCTGGGTGAGGCCAAGTTCTTCTCTAGCCTGCTGGATTCGCAGGCCGAGGCTGCGATAAACCATGCATAGATTTTATCACAATTCGTGATACCGGGTGAAAATACCGTATGGTAAACTATGCTTTGCCTTTTTCCAGCTGCGTCGCTAGACGGACCATCCTCCTGCCCAGAGCGCGCGCCTCTTCCAGAGCCGAACCACCGAAGGTGGCGCCAGCGCCTTCTTTTGTCACTTCGCCTTTGTCAGTCCCGTAACCTGTAGCCGAACCGGCTATGACCATGCGGTGCAGGTCGAAAAAGGTGTATAACGAGCTGAACACCTGGCCTATACCCAGACTGCCAGCAGCAACTGCGGCTCCGGCCACTTTACCTCTCAGTTTCCTGTGGAATGCCAGCGGGTAAGTCCGGTCTATTATCGCCTTAGCCTGCGCGGTCACGTTACAAAAATAAACCGGGGTGCCGAAAACGATGCCGTCGGCTTTCTCCATCTGTTCGGATATCGTCTGCATATCGTCCTTTATTTTACAGATGCCTTTTTTGAGGCAGGCGTTGCAGCCGTCGCAGGGTGTAATTTTCTTGCCGGCTATTAAAACGAGCTCGGTTTCAGCTCCGGCATCGGCGGCTGCCTGGAGGGTTGCCGTAACAAGTATTTCGGTGTTTCCTGCCTTGCGTGGGCTGCACACGACTCCTAAAATTTTCATGTTGTGGACCTCCTTGATAGCCTATTTTAGTCTATGCCTTTTAAATTGCATAGTCTTACCTTTCGGCAAGCCCAAATCACCAGTAGGGCTGACTAAAAAATTTCGAGCCTAAAACAATTTGTTATATTTCCTCTTGACAAGGTCGACTGCATCTTGCTATTATCGACATAACAAAACGTTATAAAGGAGGGGCGAAACATGAAAATCAGCGAGGATGTATGGAAGTTCCTACAGCAGCACCTGGGTTACAGTGACGAGGAAATGAAGAAGTTCAGGGAAAATCCCAGAAATGCAGAGGTTATCTCCAAGGCACCCGACTTGATGAATAAGACGATTGTCTTCGAAGTTGTGGACTCTCACGGGTGCAATTCTCAGCACAAGGTCGGCGACAAGTTCTACTTTGATGGCTCCGGCAATTTAATTACCAAGCTGTGTCCTAGCAGAGTCTGTTTCTCGGCTTTAAGCTCTATGGCACCGCTACTTTATTCCGCGAGTGAGCTTTTTTATGCCGGGGTAGACCCCAACGAGATGCGGTTCAAGCGGGTAGGCTGCAACGATGTAGGAGTTGACTGTGGTGGCTGGGGGCATATCGTCATGGAAGCACGTATAGAAGACCGCAAAAAAGAATAAATTTAACTCGGTTAATCGCGTATGAGGAGACGCCGAATTTGAAGGCGCTTAAAAGAAAAGAATTAAAGGAAATCTTAATTAAGAACTGGATGACCCATGACGCCATGTGGTTCTATAACTGCTTGCAGGAGTGCGGTATTGAGAAGACGAACAAAATAAATAAAGCTGCTGTTAGAGCCATGGGGATGATAGAAATCCAAAGAATTCGAAAAGCGGTGGGCCTAACTAAGGTGGAAACATTTGAAGAGCTTAAACCACTGATAGATGCAGCGTTTGACATACTTACAGGTGATTTTATGGACTTCACCTACAGCTTCCCTTCTGAAAATATCCTTCATGGCGAGTGGAAAAATTGTTTCGCCTACAATGGAATCAAGCAGATTGGTGTCATTGACCAATATCAATGCGGAATTATGGAACGAATTTATGCCTGGTTTGATGGGCTGGGCCTGAAATACAGCGTTTCTCCCCGGGTGGATGGCTGCATGATGCACACCGACGGAAAATGTTTCAGGGACATCACATTTAGTTTTGACAAATAAGTCCTTTTACATCATGAGGGGGGAGGTCACCGGATATGACTGCGAAAAAGGTTAAGCTCACGCCAAAGCAGAAGGAAAAATTGCTACGCAATATCTGGCTGCTGCACGATGGCCGCTGGTTCCTGAAATCGACAATGCTGCTTGGATTCGATGCCGCCACCAAACTGAATCTCGAGGTAGTGGAATCGATTGGCAAAACGGAGATGAAGCAGTTGGTTGCCGAGGCGGATTTCGGGGAGATAAAGAACATCGAGGACTTGAAAGCCTTGATAGAACTCGCCGCACCTCTGTATTTCCCTCCGGAGCACAAGTATGAAATTCAAGTTATTGACGATAATACACTGCTTGGGCGGGTACTGGAGTGCTATGTCTATCAAATGGTTAGTAAAGCCGGGACCACAGAGATTCATCAATGCGCCGCCAAGATTAGATTCGAGTCCTGGCTTAAAGGCCTGGGCCTTAACGGCGAGGTCATCAATGAGAAAAACACCAATAACTGCAACGGCACCTGCGATATCTTTTTTAAAATTAATTGGTAGTTGAAAAAGGACGATATTCCGAGGCCAAAGACAAGGCGAAAAGTGTACGGGATACGTATTTCACCGGGAAATTTAAATTGTAGCGATTTGCTTTTGAAGTACCCTGGAGTCTTTTCTGCGCATTTGTTGTCGTCGTTGTCTTCATACCGCTATTATTAAAAATCAAGATCTACTGGGTAGCCATAGCTGGAGTAGCACTTTCAGTCTTCTTTTTATAAATGGTTATTTCCTCTGCAGTAAAAATTAGTGAGCAAAAACAACTTGTTATATTTTCTATTGACAAGTCCATCACGTATTGCCATACTTCTAATGAAGACTGTAATAACATGGAGAGGTTGAACCGAACATGAAAGGACGAAATAATGGACTATAAGCATATGACAGCACCGTGCGGAATAGATTGCTTTAACTGTCCCATGTACCTGGCAAAGGAAAACGAAAAGATAAGAGAGGCGGTGGCAAATTTTATGAAGTTGCCTTTGGAAAAAGCTGTCTGCGGAGGTTGTCGGGCTGAGAAAGGACAGCCGGCTGCTGAAGGCTTGACGGATAAATGTAATGTTTATCAGTGCACCGAGAAAAAAGGCATCAGCTTTTGCTGCGACTGTTCTGATTTTCCGTGTGACCACTTTCAGCCATATGCCGATCAGGCGGCAGTAAGACCGCATAATACCAAAGTCTTCAATCTGGGCCTTATCAAGAAGATGGGCCTGGAAGCCTGGGCTAAGGGTAAGGCCAAAAGCGTCAGGGATACGTATTTTACGGGGAAATTTAAATTGTAGCCAGGTGTTGGTCCATTAATATTTTATCTCGAGACTTGTAGGAGGGTGACAATGGTTGATGAAAAGTCTGTGGAAAATATAAGGAAATATGGAGTAGCTCTGGGGAATGGTGAAAGGAAGCGGCAAATACTCGTTGACGAGATCGGATTTCCTATTGGCAAGAAGGCACAGAACGTGATTATCGCCGGGTGTTTTCAGGCCGAGGGCATGCCTCATGCCTTCCAAGCATTTAAAAACTTGCTGGACTATTTCAAAGTCGACTATACGCTGCTGGGTAAAGAGTATTGCTGCGGCTGGATGCCCATCGGTCAGCCGGCGGTTATAACTAAAAATGAGGAAGATATAGCCAGGTTTAAAGACATTTCCAAAGAGTTCATCGTCGAGAATTTCAAACAGGCTAAAGAGCTGGGGGCCAAATCGATAGTGCTCTTCTGTGGTGCCTGTGAACCCAACTATACCAACTATAAAGATTTAACTGACCTGGAAGTGATTCCGTATCACGAACTCATTGACAGGTATTTCAAAGAGGGCAAGCTGGAGAGAAAAATCGATTATTATGCGGGCTGTTACCGTTTTCGTCGACGCATTACGGACAAACCTGTCAATGTCGAGCCGGCGGTACGCGTGCTGAAGAAAATCAAAGGCCTGGAAGTAAACTATATCGACGAAAAGCTGTGCTGTAACATACCACCGCATATGGAACAGATATTAGGCAGCATACACAGTAATTCGGTGATAAATATCTGTACCGGTTGTTACTATAGCCTGGCCGCCAAATCCCCGGATAAACCGGGACTGGAAGTCAAAATGCTTCCGGAGATCGTCTGGGAAGCTATAAAAGTAAAATAGCAGCAGCTATTTGAGGTATTGATCGAAGAAGTCGGCAACCATCTCGGTTATTTCATTGCGGCTGGGGTCGATGGTTCCACCCGCAGGCATAAAGCCGTGGCCGGCGTTTTTCACTATGACCAGGGTCGCTGGCAAGCCAGTCGCTAGTAGCCGGTTATACAAGATTTTTGACTGACTCGGCGGCACCAGCCTGTCTTTTCCCCCGTGAAGAATGAGAAACGGAGGGTCGTCGTTGGAAACCCAGGTCACAGGACTTGCCCGCTTCACGATATCCGAATTGCGATCCGTAGTGCCGAATACCTGCTCCATTAAACGCGTGCCGGCACCCTGAAAAATTGCTGTTAGATCAGTGGGACCGAACATATCCACGACAGCCTGAACTCGGCTCGACTCGTCGGCATAGCCGCCGCTGCCTTCAAAGCCGGCGGCAGCATCAGTGGTGCCAAGCAAGGCCACCAGGTGGCCGCCGGCGCTGCCACCCCAGGCGCCGATATGCTCAGGGTCAATGCCATAGATTGTGGCGTTCGCCCGAAGGAAGCGAGCGGCGCATTTGACGTCTTCTATCTGAGCCGGGAATTTATACTGCGGTGCCAGGCGGTAATTGATGGCAGCTACCAGATAGCCGCGAGAGCGGAGCTCCGGTATCTCCGTGGCTCCAGCCCCGATTCTTTTGTCGCCCTTGGTCCAACCGCCGCCATGCACGTAGAGCACGGCAGGCACCGCACCCGTGGCAAACCCGGGGTAATAGATATCCATCTTCAAGTCTACTCCGCCAGCTGTGCCATAGATGACGTCACGCTCTACCTGGCCCAGTTTCTTGGGGTCGATAGGCACGAGTGTATATGAATTAATTTCGACGTTTGCTTTCTCACTGGGCGAGGCTGGAGGTACCCGAAAAGAACAGGCCTGGATAAGGAATACGGCCGAAATAAGTGCGGCGACCGGGACAATTCTTAAAACTTTATTCATTTCAGTCGCGACCTCTAATGCTGACTTATAGTTTAGCAGAGATATAAGACTGACATAACAACTACATCCAGTATGCAGGCTAATTATTACCACGGTTTTTCCTTAACGTAAAATCGAGGTAAAAACCGTGAATAGAAACAAAGCTAGCCATATACGACAAAAAGTGCTATTATAAGCACTTCATTTATGGGGGCTGGATTTAAAGCTATAACTTCGGGTACGGTTACCTCGCCGCAAGGCTTTCTGGGCGGAGCAGTCGAAGCAAGTATAAAGAGCCCTGATAAACTTGATTTGGCTGTTCTGTGCTCTGAGAAGCCTTGTGTAGCTGCTGGCGTCTTTACGGCTAATTTAATCAAGTCGGCGCCAGTATTGCTCTCTAAGAAGCATTTGAAAGGGGGGAGAGCTCAGGCGATTGTGGTTAATTCGGGCTGCGCTAACGCTTGCACCGGCGATTCAGGTATGGCGGATGCCGTCGAAATGACCAGCCTTGTCGCTGACAAGCTGGGGCTGTCGACAAAAGACGTTCTGGTTGCCAGCACTGGCGTTATCGGGGTGCCTCTGCCCATGGACAAAATTCGAACCTGCATTCAACGTATAGTGCCCGCAAAAGATGGAGGACACAAACTGGCCCGGGCGATAATGACCACCGACACCTTCCCTAAAGAGATAGCAATGGCTGTCGAAACGAAAATGGGCCGGTTCACTATCGGTGGCGTGGCTAAAGGGGCGGGTATGATTCATCCAAACATGGCTACGTTACTGGTCTTTCTGACGACTGATGCCGTCGTGGATGCTTATTTTCTAAAATCAGCGCTACGAAGGGCAGTGGCTGATTCATTCAATATGATTACTATCGATGGGGATACCAGCCCCAGCGATACGGTGGTGATTTTAGCCAACGGTTTAGCGGGCACGCCGATTATTAACCAAAGTAATGGGAAACTCTTCGGTGCTGCTCTGGATGAGGTCTGTCGTTATCTGGCTAAGTGCATAGCTCGGGACGGTGAAGGTGCTACCAAGTTAATTGAGGTTGCCATAGAAAGCGCACTCAGCGAGGCACAAGCTCGCCTGGCAGCCCGTACCATTGCCAGTTCGGCGCTGTTCAAGGCGGCCATGTACGGCAATGACCCCAACTGGGGGCGTATTGTAGCAGCGCTGGGTCGGAGCGGAGCTAAAGTAAGTGAGAAGAAGTTGGAAGTTTATTTAAATGGTGTCTGTGTCATGAAACAGGGCTCGCCGGTACCCTTTGACGAGCCAAAGATGCGTCATGGTCTAGATGATAAGGAAGTATCGGTCAGATTGTGCCTTAATTTAGGTCGGGGAAAAGCTGTGGCCTGGGGGTGCGACCTGTCTGAGGAATATGTTACTATAAATAGCGCTTATACGAGTTAAAGACGGGTCTGCGAGATAAACGAATGAATCCCATAGCTATTAAGATCGGTGGCAGTACTTTAGGTAGTGCCGATACCACCATTGAAGACTTAGTAACGCTTCAGAAAAAAGGCGTGCCACTGGTGGTAGTTCATGGCGGTGCCAATGTGGTATCCACATGGCTGGGAAGGTTGGGCATCGAGACCAGTTTTATACGGGGATTGAGGATTACAGATTTGGAGACGTTGAAGGTAGTTACGGCAGTGCTCGCCGGATTGGTTAATAAAGAGCTAGTATCGGCTATCTGGCGTCAAGGTGGCAAGGCAGTAGGTATTAGCGGCGTCGATGGCGGCTTGATTCTGGCTAAAAACAAAAGGCCGGAACTGGGATACACCGGAGAGGAATTGAAGGTTAATGTGGCTGTGATAGAGCTGTTAATTAAGGCGGGATATATACCGGTAATAGCGCCGGTGAGCCTTGGCTTGCTGGAAGGTTCCGACGGGGATACGAATTTGCTGAATGTCAATGGTGATACTGCTGCCGGTGAGATTGCAGCTGCTCTTAAAGCAGAGAAGCTCATTTTCCTCACCGATGTTCCGGGCCTGTACGATAACTCAAAAAAAATCATCCAGACATTAAATCCGCAAGATGCCAGGGAATTGATTGAATTCGGCGTGGCTTCAGGAGGTATGGTAGCCAAGATTGAGGCTTGTCTCCTGGCCATGACCAAAGTACCGCTGACGCGAATAATTGACGGTAGAGTACCTCACGCTTTGCTTGATGAGTTCGAAGGCAAATGCCTAGGTACTACAATAAGTTGGTAGTATGGAAAACTGGCAGGAACTGGAACAGAAATTTTATATGCGTATAATCAACCGGTTGCCGGTTACCCTGGTTCGGGGTAAAGGTGCCCGGGTCTGGGATACCGAGGGCAAGGAGTATCTTGATTTTGTGGCTGGCTCAGCGGTTAACAGCCTGGGACATTGCCATCCGGTAGTGGTCAAGGCATTGACGGAGCAGGCTAAAACTCTTATTCATACATCGAACCTGTTTTATACTATTCCACAGGTACAGCTGGCCGAATTACTGGTTGAGAACAGCTGCCTTGACCGGGTTTTTTTCTGTAACAGTGGTGCTGAGGCTAATGAAGGGGCTATAAAGTTAGCCCGCCGCTATGGGAAACTTCACCTTAGGGGAGCTTATGAAATCATTACCACTCGTGGCTCCTTTCATGGCCGGACACTGGCTACAGTAGCAGCCACGGGTCAGGACAAGCACCAGCAACCTTATATACCTCTCCCAGACGGATTCGTCCAGGCAGATTATGATGACATTGAGGCAATCAAAGTAGCGACCAGTAATCGGACCTGTGCCGTAATGGTGGAGCCTATTCAAGGAGAGGGTGGGGTCAATGTGCCGCACGATGACTATCTCAAGGAAGTCCGAGCCTGGTGCGATGACAAAGGCATCTTGTTTATTCTGGATGAGATTCAAACCGGTATCGGCCGAATAGGCAGCCTATTCGGTTATGAGCAATATGGGGTTGAACCGGATATACTGACATTGGCCAAAGGATTAGCTGGTGGTGTGCCCATAGGGGCTTTATTAGCCAAGGAGCGGGCTTCTGTCTTCGTGCCCGGTGACCATGGCTCTACTTTCGGTGGAAATCCTCTGGTCTGTGCTGTCGGGGTGGCAACGTTAAAGTTCATTATTGATAATGACATACCAGCTAAAGTCAAAAAGATGGGGCAGTATTTTGTAGCTGGTCTGGAAAAATTGAAGGCCAAATTCAGTTTCATTACTGAGATAAGAGGTCGCGGACTGTTGTTGGCTTTGGGACTGACTGATGATATAGCTCAAGAGCTGGTGCTGGCATGCTTAAAAGAAGGCTTACTGGTTAATCCTGTCAAGCCGAATGCCTTACGGTTCATGCCGCCGCTCATTATTACTAAGGAAGATGTCGACGAGGCATTGGGTATTCTGGAAAAAGTTTTAGCCCGGAGGAAATAGGAATGGCAGAAAAAGTAGTACTTGCTTATAGTGGAGGTCTGGATACTTCGGCAGCCATAAAGTGGCTGGCGGATAAATATAACATGGGAGTCATCGCGCTTACGGCTGATATCGGTGGCGTCGGCGAGTTGCCAGCCATCCAAAAAAAGGCGATGAAGATAGGCGCTGTCAAGGCGTTAACCGTGGATGCTAAAAAACTTTTTGTTGATTCATTTGTCTTTCCTGCCCTAAAAGCTAATGCTATCTATGAGAAGCAGTATCCTCTGGCTACGGCTCTTGGCCGGCCGCTGATAACAAAATTGCTGGTAGATACCGCCATAAAAGAGGGTGCCGTTGCCGTAGCTCATGGCTCGACGGGCAAGGGCAATGATCAGGTCCGCTTTGATGTAAGTGTAGCTGCGCTGGCTCCAAAACTGAGGATAATTGCGCCGGCGCGAGAGTGGGGTATGACCCGAGAACAGACTATCGCCTATGCTGAAAAGCACGGCATCCCCATACCCGTTAAGGTTGCCAGCCCTTACTCGATAGATGAGAATCTCTGGGGCAGGAGCATAGAGTGTGGCGTTCTCGAAGACCCCTGGGTTGAGCCGCCGGAGGAGGTTTTCGCCTGGACTAAATCGCCGGCGACATCTCCCGACAAGCCTGAATATTTAGAGATCGGCTTCGAGGAAGGAATACCGGTTAGCCTTAACAGTAAAAAGTTGGACGGCGTGGCTCTTATTCAACAGCTTAATCAGTTAGCCGGGAAACATGGAGTTGGTAGAATAGACCATGTGGAAAGCAGGCTGGTAGGAATAAAATCGAGAGAGGTCTATGAATCTCCGGCAGCTACGGTGTTACTGAAAGCTCATCAGGCCATGGAAGCCATGACGTTGTCTCACCAGCAGCTACATTTCAATGAGAAAGTTTCCAGTGAGTATGCGGATATCATTTACAACGGCCTATGGTTTACACAGTTGCGCCAGGACCTGGCTGCCTATGTCGACCGTGCTCAGAGGTATGTAACTGGTACCATAAAGGTCAAACTTTACAAGGGGAACTGTATCGTGGTCGGCAGGAAATCTCCTGTCTCTCTATATGACTATGGACTGGCTACTTACGATAAAGAGGATGTTTTCGATCAGAGTGCTTCGGTTGGTTTTATACACATCTTTGGACTACCGACCAAGGTTCAGTCAAGAGCTCAGGGCGACGGTGAAGAGAAAAAGCCTAAAAAGAAAGCTTGAGAAATTTGGGAAGGATAGAATGGCTAAAAAAGAAGAGGATAAAGGTCAATTACGCAGTCGTTTTAAAAAGAACGTCGATAAAAACGTAGAAAAATATGTAGCTTCGATTCCCTTTGACTGGCGATTGTATAAGTATGACATAGCCGGAAGCGTTGCGCACGCCCAGATGCTGGCCAAGCAGGGGCTGATACCGACGCAGGACGCCGAGCTTATAGTTAAAGGTCTTGTCTCCATCCAAGACGAGATCGAGCAAGGTAAGCTTGAATTCAAGGTTGAGCTCGAAGATATACATATGAATATTGAGAGCCGGTTGTTTGAGAAGATAGGTGCCGTGGCCGGCAAGCTACATACTGCTCGCTCTCGAAATGACCAAGTAGCTCTTGATTTGCGCCTTTTCGTCAAAGAAGCTATTGCAGAAACTGTCAGTAAATTGAAAGGCTTACAACTGGCATTGTTGGAATTGGCTGAAGCCAACAAATCCGTAATTATGCCGGGCTACACGCATCTGCAACAGGCCCAGCCTATCCTTTTTGCCCATCATCTTCTGGCTTATTTTGAGATGCTGCAGCGAGATGTGATGAGGTTCCTGGACTGTTTGAAGCGCACCGATGTGTTGCCGCTGGGCAGCGGGGCTCTGGCTGGAGTAGGCTATCAAATTAACCGCGAATTAACAGCCAAGAAACTGGGATTCGGCGAATTAAGCCGGAATAGTCTGGATGCCGTGTCCGACCGGGATTTTGTTATCGAATATGAATCGGCTGCGGCTATTACCATGATGCATATATCACGGCTAGCGGAGGAGATAGTGCTCTGGTCTACGGCAGAGTTCGGCTTCGTTGAGCTTGATGATGCCTATGCCACTAGCAGCAGCATCATGCCTCAGAAAAAGAATCCGGACGTAGTAGAGCTGGCCAGAGGTAAAACGGGCACCATTTACGGAAATCTGCTCAGCCTGTTGACGGTGATGAAGGGGCTGCCACTGGCTTATAACCGCGATATGCAAGAAGATAAAGAGGGGCTTTTCAATACCGTGGAAAAACTTCTGGCAACTTTAGGAATTTTTGCCGGAGTAGTAAAGGGAATGAAAATCAATGCCGACCATATGCAAGAGACCATGACGGAAAGCTATATACTGGCAACCGATGTGGCAGATTATTTGGTAAAGAAAGGGTTACCCTTTCGTCAGGCGCACACGGTTGTCGGTGAACTGGTTAAATATGCAATCGATAAAAATGAAAGCTTTCAGGAACTGCGCCTTGACGAATATCGAAAGTTCTCATCTCTTTTTGATGAGGACGTATACAGTATTTCGGTAGAAGCTTCGGTTGCGGCCCGCAACGTTATTGGTGGCACGGCACCGAAGCAGGTACTGGCTGCCCTGTCAATAGCCAGAAAGCTTGTCGGCAAGAGTAATGCAAAATAGGCGAATTAAACTGGCGCCGTCTATACTCTCCGCTGATTTCAGCCGTCTGGGAGAGCAAGTGGATGAAGTCGCTAAAGCTGGTGCCGATTATATTCACGTCGACGTCATGGACGGTCATTTTGTGCCCAACATTACGATAGGTGCTCCCGTAGTAGCCTCGCTTCATACGCGGACTAATCTGCCGCTCGACGTACATTTGATGATTGAGCGGCCCGAGGCACATATTCGTCAGTTTGCTGAAGCCGGAGCCAGCATTATCACCGTACATGTTGAAGCCGCTACACATCTGCATCGATTGGTCGAGTCAGTAAAAGATTTGGGAGTCAGAGCGGGAGTGGCACTTAATCCGGCAACTCATTTGAGTTCGCTGGATGAAGTTTTGCCTTTGCTGGACCTGGTACTGGTTATGTCAGTCAATCCTGGCTTCGGTGGTCAAACTTTTATTGATAGTATGAAGGACAAGATAGTCAGGTTACGCCGGATTTTGGATGAAAGACAGGCGCGTGCTGAGCTCGAAGTGGATGGTGGTATTACGGCGAATTTAGCACCTGAAGTGGTTAAAGCGGGAGCCGAGGTTTTGGTTGCTGGAGCCGCAATTTTTAACTCTAAGTTGGGGGCAGCCAAAGCTCTGCAAGAGATGAGGAGAGCGCTTGGCTAGTGGGCTAACTTGTGTTGACTGCGCAAGCATTGAGTACACAAATTGAGTTGTTTCGGTTTCCCATCGAGAAGAATGGTAGCGCGCTGGATATTCGGCAACCAGCGTCGCCTAGTATGCTGCTTCGAGTGGCTTACCCTATGGCCAAAGTGCACCGTTTTGCCACAGATATCGCATTTTGTAGCCAAATTGATAACTCCTTTTTCCTAAGTCGGTCTTGACAACAGGAGTAAAATTATACCACAATGGCGGGATTGTAAAAAGGAGACGGATGAAGCAAATTCTTTCGTGTGGCGGTCAAGAGTTCAAGGATATGTTTGCTGCCGGCAGTGGCTGGTTGGAGAAAACCGTTCCTGATATCAATGCCATAAACGTTTTTCCTGTGCCTGATGGCGACACCGGGACGAACATGTTTCTGACTATGAGGTCTGTAATGGAAGAAGCTGATAGGGTCTCAGACCATAGTGTCGCATCTGTGGCTAAAGCTATGGCCCAGGGTGCTCTCATGGGCGCCAGGGGAAATTCTGGCGTGATACTGTCTCAGTTCTTTCGTGGGTTGGCCAAGGGTCTTGACGAGAAAGAGTCAATTACAGGAAGTGATTTTGCGATAGCACTAGCGGAAGCCTCACGTGCGGCTTATAAAGGCCTGTCTCAACCTGTCGAGGGAACTATGCTGACTGTCCTCAAGGACGCCTCGAAAGCCGCTGAAGAGGCAGCGCGGGAAGCTCCTGAGAACTTAACTAAAGTGGCAGAGGCTGCGGTCAACGAGGCCAAGGAATCAGTAGCCCGCACCCCTCTGTTGCTGGATGTGTTACGCGAAGCTGGAGTTGTGGATGCCGGTGGACAGGGCGTGTACATACTGCTGGAGGGTGCGCTTCGTTATTTGGAGGGTAACGCTGAGGAAATGAGGTACCGGCGGCCGCAGATGGTTGGTGCCGATGCATTTGCGGGCATTAAAGGGCCGGCTATGGTTGCCGAAACTGAGGAACCATTCGGATATTGCACCAACTTTCTACTACAGGGGCATAAGCTCGATGCTGACAAGATGAGAAAGAAGTTGGAAAATAAGGGTAAATCTGTTGTGGTCGTTGGTGACGAGTCCACTATCAGAGTTCATATCCATACCTATGACCCCGGAGATATTATAAGATATGCGACGTCCTTAGGCACATTGCATCAATTACAGGTCCAAAATATGGATGACCAGCATGTTGGTTTTATTGAGATGCAAAAAGACAGGTTGCCAAGTACGGATATAGGCGTGGTTGTGGTGGCCATAGGTAATGGTATGAAAGAGGTATTCCGGAGTCTGGGAGCGACGGCCATAGTTTCTGGTGGACAGACAATGAATCCAAGTGTTCAGGAACTGCTTCAGGCGGTGGAATCGGTCCCGTCGCAGAAGGTAATTCTTTTACCTAACAATAAGAATATCATTCTGGCCGCAGCTCAGGTCCATTCTCTCACGGCCAAAGAATTAGCTGTGATACCGACCAAAACAATGCCTCAGGGGATAGCCGCAATAATAGCTTTCAATTATGAGGGAGGACTGGAAGAAAACGTACAGGCCATGAATGAGGCTATAACCGCTATAAAAACCGTGGAAATTACAGAAGCGGCGCGTAGCACCCAGTTACATGGATTGAAGATAAAAAAGGGGCAGCTCATTGCCATCATTGATGATGAAGATTTGGTCTCTGCCGGAAACGACTTGGACGAAGTTCTTTTTACAGCTCTTGATAAAGCTGGCATTAGTTCGGCGGAAGTTGTGACCGTATACTATGGGGCCGATATCGAAACGGCTCAGGCGGAGCAGGTGCTTAACAAAATACGCCAAAAATACGGTAATAAACAAGTTGAAATGGTTTCCGGCGGGCAACCAAATTACCCCTATGTAGTTTCTCTGGAGTGATGTTTTCTACATATCTGCTCCGGAGCCATTTTGCGGCACCAGAAATTAGCGTAGCACCGGTCTATTTGTGCCGGCAATGAAAAAAGGTTAAGGTAAGTGACGATTCCCCCCATTAATTCAGAGCCTCTTCGAACCATTCTCCTGATGGAATGCCAGAGGAACTTTGCTAACACCACCGTATTGGGTGGACTTGATAAATATCTCCGTAAGTGGGCAAGTGAAACCAGAAACAGGATAAACTCGCCCGAGCTTCTATCCAGTTTCACCGAGCTTCAACTGGCTGATTCTGACTATGCCGGTTGGGATTTAGATAAGCGGAAAGCCTGGACGAAAGATGTAATAGATTGGCTGGCTCAAGCGGGAGCAGCGATCGAAACAACAGCGGACAAAAAGAGTCGAGGTCGGGCTGTAGTTACCAGTCGTAAAGGCTCTGACGCTTCGGCCGGTTCCTCTCGTGGAGATAAAGGTCTAGACTTACCGGTGACTGCAGTGAAAGGTATTGCCGCCACTTCGGCCAGTAAGCTAGCCAAGCTGGGAGTTCAGACAATTCGTGACTTACTTTACTTTTTCCCCAGGCGCCATCTTGATTACAGTCAGAGAAAAACTATTGCTGAGCTCGTGGTAGGGGAGGAACAAACAGTCTTGGCCACAGTGTGGGAAGCTCGAATGGCCAGACTCGGACCACAAAAGGGCACTGAGGTCATTTTCGGTGATGAAACCGGAAATATGAGGGCAGTCTGGTTTAATCAGCCGTATCTGGCTAAAAATTTCCACACCAATGCTCAATTTGTACTTAGTGGCAGGGTATCGGAATTCAAGGGCAATAAAGTGTTCGAATCGCCGGAATGGGAGTTGGTTGAAGATAAAGAGCTAATTCATACCGGTCGTTTGGTTCCGGTCTACCCTTTAACACGTGGGCTGTATCCCCGTCAGGTTAGAAATGTGGTGAAGAGAGCTCTGGATAATTGGGTATGGCAGATGACGGATTTTCTACCGCCGGAGACAAAAAGCAGATTAAAACTGATAGATTTACCTGAAGCTATTCTTCAAACTCATTACCCGGATAATTACTCGCTGAAAGCTGAAGCTAGAAGACGCTTGGCCTTTGATGAGCTTTTTCTCCTTCAGTTGGGGGTGCTCAGCAAAAAGCGGGACTGGCAGGAGAGTCAACCAGGAAACGCCTTCAAAACAGTCGGGGAGAGCATAAACAAGTTTCTGTGTTCGCTGCCGTTTACTTTGACCAGCGCGCAGCAGCGGGTGCTTCAGCAAATTCTCGCCGACCTTCAACAGACACGACCTATGTCACGTCTTCTCCAGGGCGAAGTGGGCAGTGGTAAAACTGTGGTGGCTGTGGCAGCTCTGTTAGTAGCAGCTGATAACGGTTACCAGGGGGCATTTATGGCGCCTACCGAGATACTGGCCGAGCAGCACTTCCACAGCATTTGCCAGCTTCTATCCAAGGCGAGCGAACGACGGGAAGAACAGAATAACCTTTGCCGGTTCTATGGACTTTTCTCGCACCCAATTACATTTATTCTGCTAACGGGAAGTCTTAGCCAAAAGCAGAAAGCTACTTTACATAAGGAAATAGAAGAAGGCAGAGTGGATATTGTAATTGGCACACACGCTTTGATTCAAAAGGCCGTGGAGTTTTCCAGGTTAGGGCTGGTAGTGATCGATGAGCAGCATCGCTTTGGTGTTTTGCAACGCCTGGCTTTGCGTCAGAAAGGATTTAACCCCCATATACTGGTGATGTCGGCCACACCTATTCCGAGGACATTAGCATTGACGCTTTACGGCGATTTAGACCTTTCCGTAATAGATGAATTGCCCCCGGGCCGTAAGGAGATAAAAACGAAATGGCTTAAACCTGAGCAGAGAACCAGAGCTTATGATTTTCTACGGCGCGAAATTGCCGCCGGCGCGCAGGCTTTCATAATCTGTCCATTAATCGAGGAGTCGGAGAGCATTGAAGCTAAAGCAGCGGTGGCCGAATATGAACGATTGTCGCAGGAAATCTTCCCCGACTTGAAGCTCGGCTTACTCCATGGCCGGATGGCAATCGCTGGGAAGGATAAAGTAATGAAGAGCTTCAGGGATGGTAAGCTCGATATTCTTGTGTCCACGCCTGTGGTAGAGGTTGGCATAGATGTCCCCAATGCTAGTGTCATGCTAATAGAAGCCGCTGATCGCTTTGGACTATCGCAGTTACATCAATTCCGCGGTCGAGTGGGGCGGGGTGATAAGCAAAGTTACTGCTTACTTCTAGCTGAAAAACCGTCGCCCGAGGGTAGCGAGAGATTGCAGGCTATAGAGGGAATTCAAAACGGTTTTATCTTAGCCGAGAAAGATTTAGAGCTAAGAGGGCCGGGTGAATTCTTCGGAACGCGGCAGAGTGGTTTGCCTGACCTTCGCATGGCCAGGCTGTCTGATATGCCACTTTTGGAATTAGCTCGAAATGAAGCCATCGCTCTTTTCCAAAAGGATTTGAGCCTAAGTATGCCGGAGCACCGGCTCTTGGCTGTTGAGGTTTCTCGAGTCTGGCAAACCGGCGGCGAACTGAGTTGATTTGAAAGTTGCAGATGGTAGTTCTATTATATAGAGGTATTCGCTAATCCTATTTTGTCGTCCTAAGCGCGGCGAAAAATCTCAGTGTTCATTATTCATTGGATTAATGTTTATCAAACACAGACTAGCTAAAGCCCTGGAGCAAGCCACAAGGGATGCGCAGCGGGAAGGACTGCTGGCTGTCACTGCCTTGCCTGAGATCGTTATAGAACGCCCTCAGAATCCGGATCATGGTGATTATGCTTCCAGTCTGCCGCTTAAACTGGCTAGAATCATAGAGAAAGCTCCTCCAGTGATAGCCGAGAAAATCATAGAATGTATGCCTCCTTTGCCCGAAGTCTCAAAGATAGTAGTTGCCTCCCCGGGTTTCATCAATTTTTGTCTCAGCAACGGGTGGCTTACGGAACAGGTAGCTGTAATCCTGGACGCCGGCGATTCTTACGGCAACATCGACCTTGGTGCCCGCAAGTCAGTTCAGATTGAGTTTGTAAGCGTAAATCCTACGGGGCCATTACATGTCGGACACGGTCGTGGAGCCGTTCTGGGGAGCACACTGGCGAACGTGCTGAGCGCTACAGGCTATGCTGTGGAGAAAGAATACTATATTAACGACGCTGGCAGCCAGTTAGACGCTTTTAAGCGGTCCCTTTACGCCCGATATCAGCAGTGTCTGGGAATCGATGTCGAAATGCCTAGTGATGGCTACTTAGGAAATTATATGGTTGACCTGGCCCAGGATTTAATAAAGAGAGAAGGTAAACGCTTTTCTAAGATGTCTGCGGAGGCCGCTATTGAGGAACTGGGCCCACTGGGCATTACCAGCATAATGGACATGATTAAAAAAGACCTGGAATTACTGGATGTCAGATTCGATGTCTGGTTCAGTGAACAGAGCCTGTATAAAAATGGCCAGTATAACAAGGTTATGAAGTTACTAAGCAAAGGCGGTCACGTAGCCGAGAAAGAGAACGCTACCTGGTTTATATCTTCGGCGCTTGGTGAAGACAAGGATAACGTCTTGATACGGAGTGATGGTTCCCCCACATACTTCGCTTCAGACATAGCCTATCATTTTAATAAATTCCTGGAGCGGAAGTTCGATAGAGTCATCGATATCTGGGGTGCAGATCACCAGGGGCACGTTTCCCGCATGATGGCAGCAGTCAATGCCCTTGGTATAAAGCCCGAACGTCTCAAAATAATCATCTGCCAATTGGTGACATTGCGACGCGGGCAGCAGATAGTCAAAGTATCCAAGCGCAGCGGTGATATTATTACGCTCAGGGAGGTAGTAGAAGAGGTTGGTCCCGATGCCTGCCGCTTTGTCTTTTTATCTCGTTCTGCCGATGCCCAGATGGACTTCGATCTGGAGCTAGCTAAGGAACAATCGGCGGACAATCCGGTCTATTACGTTCAATATGCCCATGCCCGTATTTGCAGCATCCTTCGCTTAGCCGAAGAAAAAGGAATTGATTACAGCCGGGGTGATGTCTCTCTACTTACCACTGAGCCGGAGTTAACTCTGATACGTCGAATGACCAGGCTGCCTGAAATAGCGGAACTAATTTCGGAGACGCTAGAGCCGCACCACTTGCCTTACTATGCGCAAGATTTAGCCGCCGTTTTCCACAGCTTCTACAAACAATGTCGGGTGGTTTCAAAAAACCAGGAACTGACTCAAGCTCGCCTTAAATTAGTCAAGGCAGCGCAGATTGTCCTGGCCAGAACGCTTCACCTCATGGGAATGAAGGCCCCTGAGATCATGTAACCACCCTGCCAGATGCTGTTCAACATTCCTCACACAACTCAATTTGTAGCTGACTAGGCTTTATGCTAAACTGGCGAGAACCATGAAAAAACGCGTTTTTTCCGGTGCCCGACCTACGGGCAGACAGCATATAGGCAATTATCTGGGCGCCATTCAAAATTATGTAGCCCTTCAAGACGAATATAACTGCATTTATTGCATAGTGGATATACATGCATTAACGACCTTAGAAAGCACAGATAGACTTCAGCAGGATATACATGAGATGATGCTTGACTGGCTGGCTGCTGGTCTCGACCCTAAGAAGAGCATTCTTTTCGTTCAATCGCACGTTCCCGAAGTCATGGAGCTCTATACACTTCTGGGTATGATCACGCCTTTAGGCTGGTTATTGCGAGTACCTACTTTCAAAGAGAAGGCGCGGATGCAGCCTCAAAATGTCAACTACGGACTTGTCGGCTACCCGGTACTGATGACTGCCGATATAGTGTTATACAAAGCGGAGGTGGTCCCTGTTGGGGAAGACCAGTTGCCGCATCTTGAGCTGGCGCGAGAAATAGCCCGCCGATTTAATTCTCTATTCGGGGATACATTTCCTGAACCACAGGCGAAGCTGACCCCATTTCCTATAGTAGCTGGGCTAAACGGCGCTCAGAAGATGGGTAAAAGCTACAATAACGTTATCGAACTGGCAGCTACTCCCGAGGAAACAAAGAAGCTGGTGATGACAGCAGTGACCGATCCTGCCCGAAAATACCGTTCAGATGTCGGCCATCCGGAGGTATGTAACGTTTTTAGCCTACATCGCTTCTTTAATACAGGGCAGGTAGACGAAATAGCCAGCCGATGCCGTTCGGCGGATATAGGATGTGTCGACTGCAAGGGATTACTTGCCGACGGGATAAATAAAACGCTGGTACCTCTGCGAGAGAGAAGAGCCTCGTTTGCTGCTAGGCCAGAATATGTAAATGAAGTCCTGGTTGATGGAGCCAAGCGAGCCAAGACAATCGCTAAAAAAACCTTAGCCGAAGTCAAAGAAAAGATGGGGCTACTTCTTCGGGGCGTGTGAATTCCAATATGCCTAACTTGCCAGTTGCTAGGAGCGGCAATAATGCCCTTGAAGTAGCTAGCACAGCTGTCAAAAAAGCCGGTAACATTCTCCTAGATAATTTCGGAACTGTAAAACAGATAAAACACAAAAGCCAGGGCAATCTCGTTACTGATCTAGATATTCTGTCTGAAAGGTTAATCATCGATTTTTTAAAGAAGGAATATCCGGATTTTGGCATCCTCTCCGAAGAATCTCATCCCTCAACCCAAATCAATAACTACACCTGGATTATTGATCCTTTAGATGGCACCAACAATTACACCTTCGGCATCCCTTTTTTCTGCGTAAACATCGCTCTTGTCTTGGATGATGATGTTTTATTAGGCGTGACCTACGATCCGGTCAGGAATGAGCTCTTTCACGCCGAGACTGGCAAGGGAGCTTATCTAGGTGAGTCTCCGATTCGCGTAACCACAATAAATTCCCTCCGGGAATCGCTCGTAGGTCTTGACCTTGGCTATAGCCATGACCGGGGCAGGCAGATGCTCGATACAGTCACTCGGCTTTGGGGCCAAGTACATTGTGTCAGACTAATGGGTTCATCTTCACTGGGTTTGGCTTATGTCGCCTGCGGCAGGGTTAGCCTCTACTTTCACCGCTATCTCTTTCCCTGGGACATAGCTAGCGGCCTGCTGCTGGTTAGAGAGGCTGGTGGCGAAGTTGTCGATTGGCATGGTAACAGGGCAAGTTTTCGAGATACGGAGCTGGTGGCGTCGAATCCCAGACTTCAGCGCGAATTTCTACAGCATTTTGGACATTAGCCAGCATCTACATATAACCTCATAACCAGTATAGCTTAATCAAAAGTACTCCTACTTTTTTACTACGGCCAAAGTTACCTATGGGCTATTCACTATGGTGCCAGTGAATAGTATATTTAAATTAGGCCGAATTGGACTGATTTTGAGCGATAAGGAGGTAAGAATAAATGGAAAGCATTACTAAGCGGGAAAAAACAAGAAAGGTTCGTTTGACGCAGTTAGCTCGAACGCTGGGAAGCTGTGCCGGTCCCGACGTTTATTTTGCCCAGAATGAGAGCTTACAGCAACTAAATTTGCCGCTCTCTGAGTCTGAAGGATACCTGTGTATTGCACCGGAACAGATTTTTACATTAACTCATATGGAAAATCATAATGTCTTAATGCACCGCTCTTGGAGTTGAAACACTATAAAGTAGATGGAAAACAAAGACATTAAACGTTCTTCAAAGTTACTGGCTGGTCAAAAAGGAAACGGGATCGATATGAGAGACTTTGCAGAGACCATAGAAAAAAATATATTGGAACAGACTGCTTCGACGTTGGAAGCTAAGTATCGAGTCATCATGGAGGACATGAAGGAGTCCTACTATGAGATGGATCTTGAAGGCAACTTCACCTTTTTTAACGATGCCCTGTGCCACCAGTTAGGTTATTCCAGAGAAGAGCTTATGGGAATGAATTACCGGGTCTATATACCGCCTGAACTGGTCCAAAAGCAATCCGAGCTATTCCACAACGTATATCAGACAGGCAAGCCTAATGAGCTGTTTTCCAATGAACAGGTTAGAAAAGACGGAAAACGGATATATACAGAAAACTCGATCTTTCCCATGCGCGATAATGAGGGAGAAATTGTTGGATTCCGCGGTATAGGCCGGGATGTTACTGAACGTGTACAAATGGAGGAAGCTCTAAAGCTGTCCGGGGAGAGGTATAGAACCATACTGGAGGAGATAGAAGAAGGCTACTGGGAGGTAGATCTTGAAGGTAACTTTACCTTTGTCAACGATGCAGCCTGCAATCAATTCGGTTATTCCAGGGAGGAGATAATTGGAACGAACTATCGGGCTTATGTACCCAAACAAGATCTTAAGAGCGTGTATAGGACATGGCACAAGTGTTATCGGACTGGGGAACCTATAAAATCGTTTTCTATTGCTGGCTTTAAAAAGGATGGAACGCAGGTATATATAGAGAACTCAATTACACCCTTCCGGAGTAAAGAGGGGAAGATTATCGGCTTCCGTTCCATTAGCCGTGATATAACCGAGCGCAAGAAAATTGAAGAAAAGCTGGCAGAGATGGCTACTCACGACTACCTCACAGGTCTGCCCAACAGAATATTGCTAAGAGACAGGCTCATGGTTGGGTCGGCACTGGCACGGCGTAATGGTTACAGACTGGCAATATTGATGCTTGATTTGGATAGATTCAAAGTAGTCAATGACGACATGGGGCACAGTGTAGGTGATGAGTTACTCAAAGCTGTCGGGCAGCGCCTATCCAGCATAATGCGTAAGAGCGATACGGTATCACGCATAGGAGGAGACGAATTTGTGCTGGCGCTACCCCAAATTGGACGGACAGCTGATGTTACAAAGTTCGCCCAAAGAATTTTAAATGCCTTTGAAGAGCCGTTTGTTTTCGGAAAAAAGAAGATTCAAATCACAACCAGCATTGGCATCGCTATTTACCCCGATGACGGTACAGATATTGAAAACCTGCTAAAGGACGCCGACTCTGCTATGTATTGGGTCAAAGAACATGGCAGGGGCAAATATAAATATTATCGTGATGATGTCAGCGGCAGCGATGAAGCGGAAAGACGTGTAGGAGTCACTTCATAGACTTCTCTTGCCGTTGCCAGTATTGCTTAAACACAATTTCCCACCATTTGTATTAATTGATTGTATTTCTATTTTGCAACCGCAGCCGTTTCTTGAATGAGTTTATTTTGCTCCAGCATAAATGACGGCTAGTATAGTGGTCTTCCCCTTGGTGGCGGACTTGACCAGATGCGGTTTAGTGGAATCGTAGTAGACGGCGTCGCCAGGATGCAGAAGCTCGGTCTGGTCTCCAACCTGGACTTTCATCTCGCCCTCCAGAACATAGATAAACTCCTGACCGTCATGTGTGGAGAACTCATCGGCATCGGTTGGCATCAGGGTTACGATAAATGGCTCCATCATTCGGTTAGCTTTTTCGGGGGCTAAGGATTCATACATATATCCATATTTTTGGCTTCTCTTTTTTCCATAACGAGCAACGGCCTGACCCTGACCTTTTCGCACTACAGCCATTGGTTTATCAACGCCTGGAGATATGAAATAGCCCATTTTCATATCCAGAGCTTTACCCAGCCTTATCAATTGGCCAAGGGGAGGTAATATTTCGTTTGACTCTATGCGATTCAATGTAGTGGCATCAATACCTGTTCGGCTGCTGATATCGTCAAGGCTAAGTCCGCGCGTCTCGCGAGCAATTCGTATTCGTTCTCCTAAGGCTTCTTTCTCTGATGTTCTGGCAGGTGCCATACGGGAGGCGTCGGTAATAAAATCCGGATGTCTGGGATGCTTCTTCCTGGCTGCGTTCACTTTGTCGGCGGGTCCAGTGGCCTTACTTGTTTTCATATCGTGCCTCCTAGATTGCCCTCCCGGCCACGCCGATATGCCTGGCAATCACGATTCTCAGAATCTCTGACGTTCCCTCACCGATTTCGAGGAGCCTCTGATCTCGATAAAACCTTTCTATCTTGAAATCCTTCATCAGCCCGTAGCCGCCGTACAACTGTAAGCCCTGATGGGCACAACGATGCATGACTTCAGAACAATAGAGCTTGGCCATAGCTGCCTCTTTGGTGATGGTGATATTGTTTTCTCGCATCCAGCAGACCTTGTACAGAAAATTCCTGGCAAGTTCGATCTCTAGCGCCATGTCTGCCAGCTTAAAGGCGTTGACCTGAAAGGAGCTGATAGGTCTTCCGAACTGTTGACGTGAATTTGCATATTCGAGAGCTATCTCGAAGGCCCCTTGAGAACCTCCGAGTCCCATGGCGGCTATGCTGAGGCGTCCGCCGTCTAATGTGGCCAGCATCTGATGGAAGCCGTCACCTATCTTACCCAGAAGATTTTCCTTTGGTACGATGCAGTCATCGAAAAAAAGCTCCCCGGTGTTAGACGAGCGCCACATCATCTTGCCCTTCATTTCTTTAGCGGTAAAACCGGGTGCATCCTTGGGGACAATAAAACAGCTGAGCTCTGCATGGCTGGCCTCTCGTTTGCCAGTCACCGCTTGGACAACGACGACACCGGTTAATGGGCAAGCTGCGTTGGTGATGAATATTTTCCTGCCATTGATAATCCAGCGGTCTCCTTTAAGTACGGCTGAAGTCCGAGAACTGCCGGCGTCAGAGCCAGCCTCAGGTTCGGTGAGACCAAAGGCTGCCAGATTTTTCCCGGAACAAAGTTTTTGCAGCCATTCCTGCCTCTGCTTTTCGTTGCCGAAGTAGTAGATTGGCCCGATTCCCAAGGAGTTGCCGGCGGCGATGGTAGCCGCCTGAGAACCGTCCACCCTGGCCAGTTCCTCCACCGCAATGATATAGGAAATGTAACCCATGTTTGAGCCGCCGTACTTCTCAGGTACAAAGCAGCCCAGCAGGCCAAGTTCAGCCATCTTCTGTGTCAGGTCGACGGAGAACTGTTCCTTTTCATCCAGTTCTCCGGCTATAGGGGCTATTTCTTTTTCGGCAAAATCGCGGACGGCCTGGCGTGTTAGATTCTGTTCCTCGGTCAGTTGGAAATCCATGGTCTATTATCCTGCTATATAATATTCTGGATTACCCGGATTTCAGTTTTATTTTTTACGATGTCTTTGTATGAAGCTGCCTATTCTCTTAAGGGCTTCTTCGATATCGGGGAGGGAGGTAGCATAGCAGCATCTTACGTAGCCTTCACCGCATTGACCGAAAGCAGTGCCGGGTACCACAGCTACTTTTTCTTCCATTAACAGCTTTTCGGCGAATTCTTCAGAAGTCATGCCGGTGACTTGTATCGAGGGGAAGGCATAAAAAGCCCCCCTCGGCTCGAAACATTGTAGGCCGATATCCCTAAATCCCTTAACAATAATCCGCCGCCGCCGGTCGTAATCCCTGACCATGGCGTTCACTTCTCGGTCATCGGCCTTAAGGGCTTCGAGCGCTGCCATCTGACCCATTATGGAGGCGCAGAGCATGGTGTACTGATGAATCTTAGTCATGGCTCCTATTATCTCTTTACTTGAAGTCGCATAGCCTATTCTCCACCCGGTCATGGCATAAGCTTTGGAGAATCCGTTTAACAAAATGGTGCGTTCTTTCATACCGGGTAAAGTGGCCAGGCAGGTATGCTCGATGCCATAGACAAGCCGGCAGTATACTTCATCCGAAATTGCCAGCAGATTGTATCGTTTAACCAGTTCGGCGATCTTTATCAATTCGTCTTTGGGTAGGACGGCACCGGTGGGATTGCACGGATAACCGATTAAGATAGCTTTTGTCCTCTCGGTGATTCGACACTCGATATCCTTAGCCGTTATCTCAAAGTCATTTTCCACGGTCGTCGGTACCAGCACGGGCACTCCACCGGCGAGGCTGATGGCCGCGGGATAGGCAACGTAGCAAGGGTCGGGCATGATAACCTCATCACCGGGGTTGAGTATAGCTCGGGCAGCCAGGTCTAGGCCTTCGCTGACGCCGACAGTAATCAGTATTTCGTTCTCGGGGTCGTAGGGCAAACCATAATGCGATTCGATATGCTTGGCTAATTCAGCTCTTAATTCCGGCGTGCCCTTATTGGAGGTATACATGGTAAAGCCTTTTTCCAGCGAGTATATGGCAGCCTCACGTATATACCAGGGCGTAACGAAATCAGGCTCGCCGACACCGAGGGAAATTACCCCCTCTATTGAGGAGAGCAAGTCAAAGAATTTACGTATACCCGAAGGCGGTAGCGCGATAACTTTTTCGGATATACATTTTCTAGATAGTTTAGTACGGACAGGTTCGTTTTTGGACATAAAATCCTCCTGCCTGCAAGCAGGTTCTCGATTTAGGGTTAAGGGGCTACGGGCAGGCGCTTGGCCTCTTCTCCACCCTCAAATATTTCGCCGTCTTCCTTGTATTTCTTAAGTATGAAGTGGGTAACAGTTCCTTGCACGGCTTCCAGGGGTGCCAGCTTTTCCGAGACAAAGACAGCGATTTCCTGCATCGTTTTCCCGGCTACAAGTACCGCCAGATCATAAGTACCTGAGGCTAAATAGACAGAGCGAGCTTCACGGAAGCGATAGATTCGTTCAGCAATGGAATCGAAACCGACATTACGCTGCGGTACAACTTTAACCTCTACAAGTGCCAGGACCTCCTCCTCGCCCAATTTAGTCCAATCAATGATAGTCTTATATCTCAAAATGGCCCGGTCCTGTTCAGCTTTTTTAATTGCCTTTTTCACGTCGGCTACCGGCGTTCCGGTCATCGACGAAATTTGCTCGGGTGTCAGCCGGGCATCCTTTTCCAGAGCTTCAAAAATCTGTTTCATATTACCTCCTCGACTTCCTGAGAAATTAGCCACCATTTATCTTGTGCCTCATTATAGCAGAGTTCGAAGAGCTTCTCATCTTCGGTTATGATTCTGAAGAATTTTTTACCCGGCTCCAGCCATTCAGTTTCTATCCTCAATATCCTGTGCTCTCTGTTTTGCCATACAAAAGATACCGGTCTCTGGGCATAGGTATGACCTGAATAGCACTTTACTTCAATTTTATCCAACCCCATCCCCTCTATCCCCTCCCCCTTTAAAAGTAGAGAGGGGCGAAGCTTTATGTAAATATTTTACCAGAATCACTTATATCTTCAATATTAGCTAGTTGCGAAATGCCCAAAGGTGGTTTAGACTAGTATAAAAAGACATGTTAATCTTACAATTATCATCTGACTGAGGTGGTAAATTATGCGCAAACGAATTGAGATAAATGCTGTTTGGGATTCACAACTCCAACATCTGCTAGAAAATCTAGGCATTTTGGAGCCATTATTATTGGGTAAGTTGACGTGTGCACAATGTGGGCGCACTGTTGATTTGGATAATTTAGGAGCAATAATTCCACAGAAAGACGAAGTCACAGTAGTTTGTGACGATACACCGTGCATTCATTCCGCGACTAGGTCGAAAGGATCATTACCACGTGACTGAGGTTGTACAAATTATTGAACGCTGGGGACCGTGGGGACTATTAGTCCTGTTGGTCATTTTTGTACTAGTTTATCCAGAGAGAGCCGAGAGGATTGGCGGGTGGTTTTTAGGACTCTTTTCTTGGTCAAGCAAAGGTATAAGACAACGGAGCATCAAGTTTAAAATCCAAGGGCAAGTTAATACTTTTGCTCGTTCCATTGATAGAGAGGCTATAGGCTCTATGCCGTATAATATGAACCTAAATTTCGTTAGAGACATTGACCGCTCAGAACTGGATCCAGATAAAAAAATTGTAATCGTCCGCCTTAAAGATCGTGGCGCTGATGATCGGAATGTTGTCCATTCGATGATGGCCTATTGTCCCTATGGAGTGATCCCACAAGCTCGACCTTATCTAAGCGATGCAATGAATGAATCCATCAATGTTACAGTGACCCGTAAATTCTTAAACTATCTGAAATATTATAGCGCTCTACAATACTTATATGATGACGTATTACCAAAATGCGCCAAAGATATACCGGGGCTCGATGATTTTTGTAAAATCTTTGACACACTAGATGACAATGGCTTGTTTACACGGGTCATTTTAGAGGAACTCCGTGACTTTGGCGCACGTATTGAGACTAGATATCCTGAAGAATCACACGGTGCTGAATCGGCCAATTTCGTCAATTATGTTTACAATGTGGCGACTAGACAAACAGGGGAGGTATTAGTAGACATTGGGTACTTGGGACAGCATATTGCTACAGCTTTTGTTTTCGTCGGAATAGGTGAAAAAATGTTATCAAAAGGACCAACGCTTTATCTGAAGCACATACGGAAATTAAGAGATGCAGGTTTTGAGAGGGCATATCTGGCTGCTAGAGGAGGGTCTAAAGGGCAAGAGGAAAATACTTTAAGCATAGACGTGGCCGAACGTGTTAGCTACCTTGCGGAACGAGCCAACCTGGCAAAGCGTGGTCGCGCTATGCGTTATTATGCAACAACTCGGGACGGTAATACTAGACTACATATCCTGACAGAGTTGAAGATGATTCCCCCACCGAAGTCTATTAACTGAGATTTAACGATGTTAGAGTAACTCTAACATATGTGTTTAACATAAAGTTTTAACCTTCCTCACTTAAAAGGGGAAGGACAGGAAAAGCTAATTGGATAGCTTTGCTTTAGATAGGTGGTTTTCTCTTATGCCAGTCAGTAGCTTGCTCGTAGGCAAAGGCAATGTGAAGCATGGTTTCCTCGTCGAAGGGTTTGCCAATAATCTGCAGGCCGATGGGCAGGCCGCCGGCGAAGCCAGCAGGAATGGAGATAGCCGGTAAACCCGCGATGTTTATGGGCAAGGTGCAGACGTCGCTTAGATACATTTGTATAGGATCGTCAAGCTTCTCACCGAGCTTGAACGGCACCGTTGGTGAAGTGGGAGTCACCAGCACGTCGTATTTTTTAAAAGCATCCTTAAATTCTCTTATTATCAAGGTCCGCACTTTCTGGGCTTTTAGGTAGTAGGCATCGTAGTAGCCGGCTGATAGGGCATAAGTTCCCAGCATAATGCGCCTTTTGACCTCGGCTCCAAAGCCGAACTGTTTGGTTTTCTCCATAGCTTCCCACATATTAGTGGTATCTCGATAAGAGAAGCCGTACTTTACGCCGTCGTACCGGGCCAGATTGGCTGAAGCTTCAGAAGGGGCGATGATATAATAGACGGCAAGCGCATACTTGGTTAGAGGCAGCGAAACCTCCCGGTCCACCTTGGCTCCCAATTCCTGTAGCTTTTTTATGGCAGCTTCTATGCTGTCTCTTACTTCCGGCTGCATGCCCTCGACGAAATACTCTTTGGGGATACCTATTCGCAGGTTTTTAATATCTGCCTTAAGTGATTTAGTATAGTCCGGCACAGGATTGGGGGATGATGTAGAATCTTGCGGGTCATGGCCGGCGATGACATTAAGCACCAGAGCGCAGTCGGCCACATCTTTGGTTATAGGGCCGATCTGGTCGAGAGAACTGGCGAAGGCGACCAGCCCATAACGGCTCACCCTGCCGTAAGTAGGCTTCAAGCCGACGACGCTGCAGAACCCAGCGGGTTGCCGAATACTGCCGCCGGTGTCCGAGCCGAGAGCATATATGGCCTCATCGGCAGCTACAGCCACCGCTGAGCCGCCGCTGCTACCGCCGGGGACGCGGTCCAGGTCCCAGGGGTTCCGCGTAGAGAAGAATGCTGAGTTCTCGGTCGATGACCCCATGGCGAACTCATCCATGTTGGTCTTGCCTAAGATTATCGCGTTAGTGGCCTTGAGTTTCTCGGTGACGGTGGCATCATAGGGAGGGACAAAATTTTCTAGGATTTTCGAGGAGCAGGTAGTCTTGATTCCCCTGGTGCATATAACGTCTTTTATCAATGCCGGAATGCCGGCTAGAGGTTTGATTTTGCCGCCGCCTATAGCTTTATCGGCCTCTTTCGCCTGATCTAAAGCAATGTCTTCACAGATATGGATACAAGCGCGGACTTTATTTTCTACTTTAGCCAGGTGTGCCAAACTGGCCTTGGTCAATTCGACGGCCGATATTTTCCTTTCTTTCAGCAGCTGGTGAGCCTGGCTGATGGTTAATTGATGGAGGTCATTCATGGTCTATTCTAGGACAGCCCTGACTTTAAAGGAGTTGCCTTCCCGCCGGGGCGCGTTCGCCAGGATATCTTGTATAGGGTAGGACGATTTGGCCTCATCGGGCCTTAACACGTTTTGAAGAGCAATGGATTGAGCTGTGGGTGGTACATCGGTGGTATCTAGCTGCTTGAGTATCTCGAAGTTTTCCAGAATGTCAGAGAGCTGAATTCTAAATTTCTCGATTTCAGCTTCGCTCAGTCCCAATCTGGCCAGCAGGGCTATGTGTTGTACTTCTTTACGGCTTAATTTCATATCAGTTCATCCCCAATCGTAAGGATATTGGACATTATAGCACAAAGCTGTAGCCCCATAGCTTCAGGTCTGTCCGTGCAATTTGTGATTGCTAACGTTAATACTGAATTCTTTGCCTTGACGGTTACGCGCATACATTGCTACAATTGCCAATGCCCTTTACGGACAAATCACAATTAGGAATGAGGTGCCGTAAGTGCATCATTTTGAACCTGAAAAAATCCGCAACGTCGTTTTACTATCACATTCCAGCGCTGGAAAAACTTCACTGGCTGAAGCTATGCTTTTCGATTCTGGTGCTATCAACCGCCTGGGCAGCGTTACAGATGGGACAACCACTTCTGATTATGACCCGTCCGAAATAAAGAGGTACATAAGCATTAACCTGTCGTTGCTGCCGTGCCAGTGGAAGGATTGTAAGCTTAATATACTTGATACGCCAGGATATTCCGATTTCGTGGCTGAAGTAAAAGCGGGACTGGCGGTCAGCGAGGCTGCGGTCATTGTCGTTTGTGCTGTGTCTATGGTAGAGGTCGGCACTGAGCAGGTCTGGAGATATGCCGGCGAAGCGAAACTACCGCGCCTTATTTTCGTGAACAAAATGGACAGGGATAATGCTAACTTTTTCAACACTTTAAAGAACGTTCAGACTAAACTCGGTGCCAGATGCCTGCCCCTTCAGCTGCCTATAGGTTCCCAGAAGGATTTTCAGGGGGTAGTGGACCTGGTGACCAGAAAAGCGTATGTCGGCAACCCATTAAAAGAAGCTGAAGTTCCGTCTGATCTAAAAGTAGACGTCGATTCTTACCGCGAAAAACTGGTTGAAGCGGTGGTGGAAGTTGATGATGACCTGATTACCAAATATCTGGATGGGGAAGAAATAAGCGAAGAACAGATTCACCGCTGTATAAAAGAAGCCACCAGATTGGGCAAAGTTGTTCCGGTGCTGTGTGGCTCGGCTCTGAAAAATGTGGCCATAAAGCCCTTGATGGATGCCATCCATGATTATTTGCCGTCACCGAAGGAGCGGGGTGAATTGAAAGCCATAAATGCTTCCGGAGCCACGGAGGTTGTTGAACCTGCCCCCGGGGCACCTTTATCGGCCTTTGTTTTCAAGACAACCAATGACCCGCGTATAGGCAAGTTCAGCTATTTTCGAGTTTATTCAGGGACCATATCCAGCAATTCACAGGTGTGGAATGTTAGCAAGGGCGCTACCGAGCGTATAGGACAGCTTTTTATCTTGCGGGGTAAAACACAGGAGCCGACCCCTCAATTAAGCGCTGGAGATATCGGTGCAGTGGCTAAGTTAGCCTCGACGAGTACGGGCGATACGCTTGGTGCTCGTGAACACCAGCTGAAATTTGCTCCTATTGTGTTTCCGTCGCCCCGATTGAGTATGGCGGTCCACCCGAAGGCTAGAGGAGATCTGGATAAAATGAGCACCGTGCTGCCTAAAATCACAGAAGAGGACTTTGCTCTAAAAGTACAGCGAGAGGTTGACATTGGCGAGATACTTCTCTGGGGAATGGGTGAAACACATCTTGATGTCGCCGCGGAGAAACTGGCCAGCAAGTTCGGCGTAGAAGTTACCCTGCAGCGGCCTAAGGTGCCGTATAAAGAAACCATCAATGCCACAACTGAAGCCGAGTACAAACACAAGAAGCAGACGGGCGGACACGGCCAGTACGGGCATGTACTTTTGGAGCTGGAACCTTTGCCCAGAGGTACCGGGTTTGAGTTTACCGAAAGAGTGGTTGGTGGAGCCGTGCCCAGAAATTATATTCCAGCCGTGGAAAAAGGCGTAAATGAAGCCAGGATGGAGGGTATTTTAGCCGGATATCCCGTAGTTGACGTCAGGGTAACGCTTTTTGACGGCAGCGCTCACCCTGTTGATTCTTCGGATATGGCCTTTAAAATTGCCGCGGCCCAGGCTTTGAAGAAAGGGCTATCTGAAGCGCAGCCCGTCCTACTTGAGCCGATAGTTAATATGACCGTCACCGTGCCTGACAGCCTTACCGGTGACATAATCGGTGACCTGAACACCAAGCGAGGTCGCGTGCTGGGCATGAATCCGGGCGACGGGGTCAATGAGATTCAAGCGCAGGCACCTCTAGCGGAAGTCCAACGGTATGCCGTTGACCTCAGGTCAATGACACAGGGGCGCGGCACATTCTCCATTGAGTTTAGCCACTACGAAGAAGTGCCTTCCCAAATCGCACAGAAGATTATAGCTCAGAAAGCCAATCAATGAGCCGCAGTTGCTAGCCGGCTAGAAGTTCCTTGACCTTTTGGGTAAACGTCGGCAGTACTTGCTTCCAATCGCCTACCACACCGAAGCGAGCTTCCTTGAATATATTGGCTTCCGGGTCCTTATTAATGGCTATTATGTTTTTGGCACCGGAACAGCCCGCTAAATGCTGGCTGGCTCCGGAAATCGCTACTGCGATATAGACCTCCGGCGTCACGATTTTACCGGTAAGTCCGATTTGCCATGATTCAGGGACCCATTTGTTATCTGAGGGCGGCCTGGAAGCCCCCACGGCTGCCTTTAATATTTTGGCCAGTTCTTCCAGCTGTTTAAAACCGTCGGGTCCGCCGATTCCTCTGCCACCGGCTACGATTACCGAAGCGTCCTCTAGTTTTACTCCGGCTACCTCTTCTTTGACAGTGTCAAGCACCTTTGTCTTTATCTTTGCCGGGTCAAGCTCAGCTTTGATGGATACAACCTCACCTTTTTTAGCTTCGTTTGGTTCCAGCGGCGACATTGCTTTTTGCCGGACTGTCACCATTTGAGGCATAAGCTCTGAACAGAAAGTAGCCCTGGCGTTGCCGCCGTAGACCGGCCGGGTCTCCTGCAGCAGCTTGGTTGCTGGGTCGATGCCTAGTTCAAGACAGTCCATAGACAGGGCGGTACCGAGTCTAAAGGCCAGGCGAGGCGATAAATCGCGGCCCACGGCAGTTTGTCCAAAAAGCAGCACTCTAGGATTTGTTTCCTTCACCGCTTTTTCCATTACAGCGACATAAGAATCAGTTTGATAATCTTTCAGCAGCGAGTCTTCGACGATGTATACCTTATCAGCACCGTAGCTTATAGCCTTTTTAGGCGCTTCACCCACTTTGTCGCCTACCAGTATGCACACTAAATCCTCTTTTAATTCATCGGCAAGGCGCCGACCGCCTCCCAGAAGCTCAGTTGTAATCGAGCTCAATTTGCCGTCAACCATTTCGCCGTAGATCATAACGCCTTTATTATCAGCCATCATATCCTCCTATGATTACTTGTCAGTTTTAGATTAATTTTGCTTCTCTGAGTCTAGCAGCCAGCTTGGAGCCAGCGTCCGCAGGGGTATCGGCCTCCACGATTTCGCATTTCCCTTCCTTGACTGGTTGGAATAGTTTGAGAAGCTTGGTTCTTCTGCCGGCAGCGCCTATTTTAGAGGCATCCAATCCGATATCTGCCGGTTTCCAAACTACAGGCTGCTTTTTCGACGCTGCCATAATGCCCTTAAGGGTTGCATAACGAGCTTCACCGAGTTCGTTGCTGACGGTAACCAGGGCGGGGAGAGTAACCTCAATTACCTGATAACCATCGGTGATGATGCGTTCCACTTTGGCTTTACCGTCGGCAACTTCTACCTTCTTGGCTACAGTAACACTTGGGATTCCGAGTATCTCAGCAATGCCTGAGCCCACCTGACCAGCATCCCAATCGGCTGCCTGGCGGCCGCAAAAGATGATGTCAAATTCACCTATCTTTTTTATGGCCGTGGCCAAGGCGAAAGCGATTGACCAGCTATCGCCGCCTTCAAAAGCCTCGTCTTCGAGGAGGATGAGTTCGTCGGCTCCCATAGACAGCGGCTTCTTGACCACATCCCTTAGCATGTTGTTTCCCAGGCTCAGTACGGTAATCTTACCGCCCTGCGCATCTTTGATGCGAAGCGCTGCTTCTACCGCCTGCTCATCGAAAGGACTGACAACTGGTGGTACTCCGGGTGGTGGAATCACCTTGTTTGTGGAGGGATCGATTTTGAAACTTGCTGGCGGTGCCTCGGGATCTAGTATCTGTTTGCAGCAAACAATCATATTTAGGGGCATCATTTTCCTCCTTCACCTAATTATGTTGTGGCTATGACCAATCGTATACTGTAAGGTATATGCGAGTGTTTGTCAAATGAAACGCCCTGCCCTAAAGGTCAATTTTGACAGCTCGTTTTATTGCACTAAAGTCCATGATAAATTCGAAATTGACTTCGTGTAGGCAGCTACGTATCAGCCTGCCGATCTCTTTATCGTGGTTTTGTCCAATTTCCAGAAGGAGACGGCCGCCGGCTTTAATTTTCTCTCTTACCTGCTGCAGAAGTTGTTTAACCCATTCCAGGCCGTTTTCGCCGCCGTCGAGCGCTATCTTGGGCTCGAATTTGGCTATCTCCGGGCTCAAATCAGGCAACTCTGATTTCCTAATATAGGGCAAGTTAGCCACTATCAGGTCGACCGTCTCTGGCAGCGGCTGTAGCAGGTTACCCGTAAGTAGAGTTACCTGTTCGGTAACTTTTTGACGCTGACAGTTCAATCTGGCAACCTGAAGAGCCACAGGTGAAAGGTCCGCAGCATAAACCTTACTCCTCCGTAGGTTAAGAGCAAGGCTAATGGCGATAGCTCCACAGCCGGTCCCGATGTCGGCCACTAATAACTGTCTTTTAAGGTATCGGCTTCGGCTCCCGGCAAATTGAATGGCGGCATCCACGAGTATTTCGGTTTCGGGTCGTGGAATGAGGACACGGCGGTCGACATAAAAATCAATCCCGTAGAATTCCTTACGCTGAAGAATATAAGCTGCAGGCTCGTGTTGAAGGCGGCGCCCGATCAATGTCTGTAATTTGGCTTCTTCTTCCAGGCTCAGTATTTGTTGTGGCTCAGTATATATTTGAACCGGTGATAGATTTGTGGCGTGGCCTAGCAGCATTCTGGCCTCGATACGGCTATCTTTTATGCCGTTTATGTGTAGGATATGAGCAGATTGCTGAAGCGCCTGTGCTAAGGTCATAGACGGCTTCCCTCTAACAGTTTCACCTGTTCACTGGTGGCTAGAGCATCGATTAGTTCGTCGAGGTCGCCGTCAAGGACGCGCGGCAAATTATGAACAGTAAGATTGATGCGATGGTCAGTGATCCGGTCCTGAGGGTAATTGTAGGTACGGATTTTTTCAGCTCGCTCTCCGCTGCCTATCTGCGAACGGCGTTCTTCGGTTATTTCCTCGTTCTTTTTACGTAGTTCCTTGTCCAAGAGGCGAGCCCGGAGCACGGCCATGGCTTTCATTCTATTCCTTAGTTGGGAGCGCTCGTCTTGGCAAGTGGTCACTATACCGGTAGGTAAATGCGTGATACGAACGGCGGTCGTCACCTTATTCACATTTTGGCCGCCGGCGCCACCGCTGCGGAAGAAATCAATCTTGATATCTTCCGGCTTGATAGCTATCTCCACCTCTTCAGCTTCCGGTAGGACGGCTACAGTAGCTGTAGAGGTATGAATACGTCCTGAGGCTTCAGTGACCGGTACCCGTTGAACTCGATGAACTCCGCTCTCGTATTTCAGTCGACTGAAAGCGCCTTTGCCTTTGATTTCGAAGATTATTTCCTTAAAACCGCCAAGCTCAGTCTGGTTGCTATCGATGATATCCACCTGCCAACCTTTACTTTGGGCATAGCGGCTGTACGTACGGAACAAAGTGGCGGCGAAAAGGGAGGCTTCCTCGCCGCCAGTGCCGGCCCTGATTTCCATAATAACGTCCTTATTTTGGTTAACGTCTTTGGGCAACAGGGATAGTTGAAGTTCGTGAAAAATAGTATCGTGCCTTTTCTTTAGGTTGCTTATTTCTTCTTTCACGATGGGTATCATTTCGGGCTCCAGGCCGTCGTCCAGCATGGCTTGAGTTTCCTTTAGCGCTTTGGAAACGGCCTTGTACTGGCGGTACTTGTTTACGATATCTTCCAGGCTGGCCTGCTCCTGGGCTAAGGGTTGCAGGCGCACCAGATTGGAGGAGATATCCGGTTGCGCTATCAGTTCGTTTAACTCCCTGTATCGTTTTTCGATAGATTCCAGTCTATTTATCATGACTAATTTTCAATCGAAATTATATCATAGCCTCGAGAAATGTGCTCTCAAAAAACAGCTTTGTGTACGTATTGACAGGAATAATGTGTTGTGTTAATATTAGGGTCTGCATTAATTGTGCACATTAACAACTGGATAGTGGAAGGAAGTTTTTTTCAGAGAGTTTGATCCTGGCTCAGAATGAACGTTAGCGGCGTGCCTGATGCATGCAAGTCGAACGCCCGGATAGTCCGCAAGGATTATCAGGGAGTGGCGAACGGCTGAGTAACGCGTA
>Ga0153916_10000163_pt1 | contig 39983 bp, 34 predicted proteins | sample Opewatmetagenome_FD_109642 | JGI IMG/M metagenome (GOLD analysis project Ga0153916, IMG submission 109642) | Freshwater wetland microbial communities from Ohio, USA - Open water 3 Core 3 Depth 4 metaG | ecosystem: Environmental > Aquatic > Freshwater > Wetlands | place: USA: Ohio, Lake Erie...
CGGATGAGATGATGGGGATGAACTTCGGACGCTTCAGCTGTCCGATGCGGCGCGCGATTCCGGCGAACAGACGCTCGGGATCGAAGTGAATGCGCGCGTCGTCTTCGGGCTTCATGCCCAGCACGTCGAGCCGGTAGGAAACGGGCTCATGACGCGCCAGCTTGTCGAGCACGGCGGCGATCTGGGTCGGGATCCCAGCACCCATCAACAGGTAGTCCACGCCCGCGAGCATCGCGCCGTAGATCGAGGCCAGGTTGGGCAGCTGGATCTTCTCGAGCAGGTTGATGCCCACCGGTCGCGAGTGGCCCTGTTTCGCCAGGAACACCTCGACGTAGTTCGCGATCACGGTGAACTGATCCGCAAACCGCGGTGGCCGGACGGTGTACGCCGGGGGACTCTTGTAGGGCGCGTCGGGCGCCTTGCCGCCCGGCACGAAGTAGCGGCGCAGGGCCTTCTCCACCGCTTCCGGGAACCGGAAGCTCTCGAGCGCCCGGCGCATGTGGGCGCCAGGATCCCCATCCGCCAAGCGGGCGGTCAGCACCCGGGTGAGGCCGGTGCCGGAGACCACGCCGAGCTGGCCAAGTCGCGACACGGTACTGGCCAGGCGCCAGTTGGAGATGGCGACGCCCATGCCGCCCTGGATGATCATGGGACAACTCACGCCGGGGCTCCGGGTCGTGAGGGGCTCATCGCTGGGGATCGCATCCGGTGCAAGATAACGGAGCCGGGTCCGATTGTCTCACTCGGCATGTTTCCTCAACGAGATCGGACCCGGGACGACGCCTCCCGCAGCGCTTGACCGCCACCCTGATGAGGCCCTAGCCTTCGCCATCCCCACAGGACCGCAGTGCGAGACACCGCGCGATGCCTACCTGCTTCTTCGTCTCGGATCTGCACGGCCGCCGCGACCGATACGACAAGCTGTTCGCCGCGATCGAGCGGGAGCGCCCCGCGGCGGTGTTCCTGGGCGGGGATCTCCTGCCCCACGTGATGGCCTCGCTCGACTCCGCCGCACCGCTGTCGCACGACTTCCTCGACGGCTACCTGATACCCGGCTTCGCCCACGTGCGGCGGCGCCTGGCTGCCGCCTACCCGCGGGTGTTCCTGATCCTGGGGAACGACGACGCCCGCGTGGAAGAGCAAGCGGTGCAAGCAGCCGGCGCCGACGGCGTGTGGGAGTACGCGCACGAGCAGCGGATTCCCTGGGGCTCGTGGGACGTGGTTGGCTACGCCTGGGTCCCTCCCACGCCGTTCCGCCTCAAGGACTGGGAGCGCTACGACGTGTCACGCCACCTGGAGCCCGGCTGCAGCGCGCCGGAGGAGGGCTGGCACAGCGTCCCCGTGGACGCGCGGCAGATCCGGTTCGCGACGATCCGCCAGGATCTCGAGCGCCTGGCAGAGGTCACGGACCCACAGCGCACGGTGTTCCTGTTCCACACGCCACCGTACGACACGGCCCTCGACCGGGCGGCCCTGGATGGCAAGCACGTGGATCACGCGCCGCTCGACGTTCATGTGGGGAGCATCGCCGTCCGGCGGTTCATCGAGCAGCACCAGCCGCTGCTCACGCTACACGGCCACGTCCACGAGTCGGCGCGCCTCACTGGTCGCTGGCGCGAGCGGATCGGCCGGACGCACGCGTTCTCGGCCGCGCACGACGGACCGGAGCTGGCGCTCGTGCGGTTCGATCCCGCGGCGCTCGACGCGGCGACCCGCGAGCTGCGCTAGCGCCGGTCCAACTCGTGCCGGTCGGCGCGGGCGGGAGGTGAATGACGCTGGGACGGTTTTAGAGTCCGCGCGGCCCCTTCATGGCCAGCGGCCGGGCCGCGTCGGTTACCGCGCCGACCTTCGCGGCGAAGCTCGTCTTGCGGCGGACATCGTCGTCGGTGATGTAGTGGACATCCAGCAGACCCGCGGTCTTCACGCCGGTCCGCAGGAAGTTGAGCTCCGCGAGGCTGAGGCTCCATCCCTCGAACCACGCCGTAAGCGCGCGGTGGTGCTCTTCCGCTCCGTCGTAGTGCACCAGCAGGTCGATGTCGCTCCCCGCGCCGCACGTCGCGTTCTTGGTCGATCCGATCAGGTACATCGCCCGCACACCGAACCGCTCGGGGTCGAGCTGCGCCGCGACGCGCTCGCTCATGTGCAGCCGCCAGCGCCAGTGGAACTCGCGCGCCTCGTGCTCGCGCCGCCGATCCTGGGACACCTCGGAGAGCGCCGCCGGGGCGGCGAGCAACGCCACCGCGCGGTCCTGATCGCCGTTCATCAGGACCCGGAGCACCAGGCCGCCAGAGGCCTGCGGGACGTCGATCACCCGGATGGTGCCCGCCAGCCGGGCGTGCTCCGGAAGCAGCTCCGGGAGCACGTTGGGGGAGTGGAGCAGGAACTCTTCGTTGAACACGTTGTCGGGCTCGTCGGGATAGAGCGGGAGGTAGCGGATCGACGCCTCGACGAGGTCCTGGAAGAAGTGCGTGCCGAAGGAGAGGTCCGGCACGTAGTTCCCCTCCTTCCGGGCAATCTCGACCAGCATCGCCGCGTTGTTGATCTCCGAGTAGCTGACGCTCACCCCGAGCTTGATGTCGCCGCGGCTTCCCCAGCGCCCCGGGCCCATCAGGATGAACCGGCGCTTGGGGAGCTGCTTGTTGAGCTTCCCCACGACCCGGCCGACCTCCCTGAGCGCCGCGAGGTCCTCCAAGTCCTTGTAAGCGGCCGGGTCCACGTAGACGATGTGGGTGATCTCGGGCACCCGACCGTTCGAGACGTAGCGGTTGGCCGTGAACAGGACGCGGTCTCTCGGCAGGTCGGCCGGGATGAGCGCCGGCGTCGCCTCCGTGGCGTAGCTCTGCGGCCGGCATTGCAGGAGATACAGGTGCGTGCCGTCGTGGGCGAACTCCACGTCCACCGGCACGGCGAGCTTGCCCTGCAACAGCTTGAGCAGGGCGCGCATCTGCATCACGAAAGGCGTCCGCGTCACCAAACCGTCAAACGTCACCACCACGTCGTCCTTCTCGAAATCCACCTGCATGCCGAGGGGCCGGCGGATCGTGCCGTCCTCCACGATGGACACGATGTCGCCGATCTGCGGGAATGCGGTCCCGCAGTCCTTCAGCAGCTCGCGGAAATTCACCGACTCGAACGACCGGGTCTCCAGATTGATGGCGTCCACCATTGTGGGCGAGTAGCGCACCACCTCGTCGGGTGAGACGTTGACGCGCAGCCCAGGCTGTCCGGGCGCGATCAGCACCGGATAGTCGTCGCCCAGCCGGTCCACCGCACGCGTGCCGAGCCCGGGTACCAGCCGCAGGAGCCCGTCATCCCGGCGGATCCGGGCCGACCAGCGGAACTCGTTGTTGCTGAACGCCACTCCGGAGAAGGCGGGCAGGAAATGGTCACCCACGCGCGTGCCGACGACCTCCTGGATCATGATCCCCATCTCCTCGTGCAGATCGAGCATGCCGCGCTCGGCGCGGTACTCGATCGGGTCAGGCGCGAAGATCGAGGCGTAGACCTCCGCAATCGCATCCTGCAGCGCGGTGAGGCGTTCCTTGCGGGTCCCCAGGTTCGCGAGGAACAAGCTCTTGTACTTGCCGGAGAAGGCGGCGCCCATGCGGTCCTCGAGCAGACTCGAGCTACGCACGATGAGCGGCCGTTCATCCATGTCGTCGAGCACCAGCGCCAGGCCCTTCACGATCTCCGTCGAGAAGTGCGAGTTCTTGAACACCTGGACGATGTGCGGGTACTCGCGCCGGATCTGCTCCAGCTCCAGGTACTTCCGGTCGTAGACGTCCTCGAGGTGGTTGTCCTGGATGAAATCGAGCACGCCGTCCGATGTGATGTACCAGGTCTTCGGCACCCGGATGTCCGCCAGCACGTCCGCGTACTCGGGAGAGCGTTGCACGATCTTGGCGGCGAGGATCAGGCCGGCGCTCTTCCCGCCGAGCTTGCCGTGGCCCGTGGCCGGGCAGATGATCCGCTGGGTGAGATCGAAGAAGTCGCTGACCTGGATGTAGTTCTTCGCGGTGTTCATGAAGCCCAGCTCGTCCGAGAAGAACCGCCGTACCAGCCCGACGCGGAGCGCGGTCTGGACCGGCCGGGTCAGGTCCGCCTCGTCCACGCCCACGAAGCGGAACCGTTGAATCGCCTCGGCCAGATCCGTGAGCGTCGTGGCCGGGCGCTCCAACGCCTCCAGGAGAAAGCTCGACTTGTTGTCCTTGATCCACTTCTGGATCCGACTGAGGATTTCGTCCACGTCGAGCCTCGCCGCCGCGATCCGGAAGGTCGCGTCGGCGATGTCGAGCAGGTCCTGCAGGCTCTTCTTCTCCACGGGCCGATTGTCTTCGAACGGAATCCGCTCCGCATGGTCGAGGTCGGGCGCGAACCGCTGCAGCAGCTCCTGGGCCTCCTCGACCCCGTTCCAGCACAGGTGGTTCAGCATCTTCCGGGCGAGGCGGATGAGCAGGTGGCGGTCGGTGTGGCGCAGGAAGTCGATGATGACCCACCAATCCGGCTCTTCGTCCGCCACCGTCATGTCCCGCGACGCCGCCTGCCACTCCCGGATTGCCCCCTGGAGCCGGCGCTGGACCAGGTACTGGCCGATCCGCTCGGCGACCGTGTCGATCAGCTTGCGCTCTTCCTTGAGGAACGGGCCCTCGTCGGAGCGGGGCATGGCCCGCGTGTAGTAGACCTCGACGCGGCCCAACGTCCGGCCCTGGACGGAGATGTCGGCCGTCTGCACCCACGGCGTTTCCTGGAACCCCGGAGGCTCGTAGACGGTCTCCTCGATAACGAGACGCGCCTGGCATATGCTGGGGTACTGATAGCCCGGGGGAATCGCTTCGAGAATGCCGCGGAAGATCTCGTCGGGCGTGGCATCCAGCCGGTTGATCCGCTCGTCCACCTGATAGAGGCAGTTGAGCTCCTTGGCGCGCTCCTGCAGCGCCTCGAGGATCTTGTCGATCGGCTGGTGTGGATGACTCATGTCACGCTCCTGGGAGTCGCCTTGCGACGACCCCGCGCCGCTCTGTACTTGCGCTCACCACCTCGGTGGCCGGGTGAGCGCCCGCCGGACGCATCACTCGGCCATCGATTGCTCCCAGTCCACCCTATGCCCGGACCACACCCCTCCCGGTGCGGCCGTCCACCTTCACAACGAGCGGCGCGTCGAGGCACACGTGCCGCACGAAATCGGTCTCCGCCACCGCCCGCTGCCGCGCGAGCCAGTCCCAGTCGAGCCGGTCGGCGCCGTCGTGGCGCACGCAGAAGTAGCTCACCTGGAAGCTCGAGATGTTGTGGAAGAAATGCGAGCCCTGGCTCAGATCCACGTTCATCGCGGGCAGCGTCGCCTCGACGATCGCCTTGGCACCGCCGATCTGCCCCCACGCCACCGGGATGCCGAGCGACGGATCGGAACTGCCCCACCGCCCGAAGCCAATGAGCAGATAGGGGCGCCGCTCGCCGACGAGGGCGTCGTTCCGCGCGGCGACCTCGGGGGCCACGAGCCGGCTGAACCTGGGCTCGAACCGCTCGGGTCGGACATAGACGATGTCGCGGATGTCCCGCACGGTCCCGTTTCCCATCACGTTGTCGGACGCGAGCAGCAGCCCCGCAGGCCGGAGATCGTCATCCGTGAGCTCGACGAACTCCTGCGAGACAACGAGCGGGCGGACCTGGAGAAACCCGAACCGGCCCACCGGCTCCGCCTCGTCTCCGATGGTGAGCGCGAACTCGATCTCGACCTTCTCGCCCAACGCCTGCTCGCTGTCCACCAGCAGCCGCCGCACGACCGCATTGAGCGGCGCCACCTCGTGCACCAGGAGCGGCGCGAACGTGACGACGCGCGGCCCCGGGCGCCCGGTGCCGGGCGTGAGGCGGTCCGACGCCGGATCGTAGGTCGACGCGACGTGATGCAGCGTCCCGTCCTGCTCGGCGTCGGCGAGGCCGGCCTGCAACAGGTACTCGGTTTCGCGAATCGGATCGTAGGCGGGGGGCTTTCCCATGTTGACCGCCCAGAACTCGGACTGCGTCTGGGCGAGCGTCTCCGCCGCCGACGCGAAGGGCGGTGCCGCCCTGGGCCAAGCGGGCGAATAGCTCCACACCAGGCCCCCATCCACGATCGTCTTGCCGAGGCCGAGCGCCAGGCTCACGACACCGTCCTCGGGTTGGGCGTGGCCGGAGCGGTAGAAGTTGTACGAGCGCGCGACGCCGGACACGTCGGGATAGAACCGGTCGCCGTGGCGCCGGCCAACCACCTCCTGGATCAGGACGGCCATCTTCTCGTCCTCGATCCGATGGTCCGTCATCCGGACGTAGCGCCGCGCGTTGGCGAAGAACGTCGAGGCGTAGACATACTTGACCGCCTCGACCAGCCGGCGGAACCGCGCGTCCGGATCCAGCTGGTTGTTGGGGATCATCTTGGTGCCGTAGACGCCGGCGAACGGGCGGTAGAGCGCATCCTCGAGCAGGCTGGACGACCGTATCGCGAGCGGCCGGTGCACTTGCTGCACTAGGGCTCGCAGGTCACCGAGCAGCTCGGTGGGAAGGTCGGCGCGCTGGAACGCGCCGGCGATCCGATCGTCGGGAGGGCCTTCGGCGACCGCGTCCCGGAGCCGGTTCCGCTCCATGAACGCGTCGAACATGTCGGTGGCGACGACCGTGAGGGTGGGGATCTCGACGGCACACCCGGGGAACGTGCCCGGCTCGAGGCTCGCGAGGAGCAGCTGGTGGATGCGGAGCAGACCCGCCCCTTTGCCGCCGACCGCTCCACACCCGATGCGGGTGAACCGCTCCTTGCCGTCGAAGAACTGACGGTCGAACTGCGGAACGTCCGGAACGGGCGGGCCGTTCACGTACCCATCAGACCCAGCCGCGATCGCGACAGGCCTGGGCGACCCGGCTCACTCCGATCACGTACGCGGCGTCGCGCATGTACAGCTTCCGCTTGCGCGCGAGCTCGCTGACCGCGATGTAGGCCGACGTCATCTTGACATCGAGCTTGCCCAGCACCTCGTCCTTCTCCCAGAAGTAGTTCGCGTTGGACTGCACCTGCTCGAAGTAGCTGCAGGTGACGCCGCCGGCGTTGGCCAGGAAGTCGGGGATCATGAAGATGCCCCGCTGCTGGATCACCGCGTCGGCCTCCGGCGTGGTCGGGCCGTTGGCTCCCTCGGCAATGAGGCGCACACGCTGGTGGATCTTGCCGACGTTCTCCGCGGTGATCTGGTTCTCGATCGCGTTGGGCATCAGGATGTCCACGTCCTGCTCGAGCCAGGCGTCTCCGGGGAGGACCTCATAGCCCAGGTCCGCGGCCTTCTTCTTGTCGATGCCGCCGAACCGGTCGGTGATGCCGAGCAGCGCGTCCGGGTCGATGCCGTCCTTCTTCCGGTAGGCGTAGGACGCCTGATCGGTCTGGTCCCAGCAGGAAACGCACACCACCTTGCCGCCGATCTGGTGGTAGAGCCTGATGGCGTATTGGGCGACGTTGCCGAACCCCTGCACGCTGGCGGTGGTGTCCGCCGGCCGCAGCCCCAGCTCCTTCAAGGCCTCCCGCACCGTGAACACCACGCCGAACCCGGTCGCCTCGGCCCGGCCGAGCGATCCACCCAGGTTCACCGGCTTGCCCGTGATGAAGCCGGGGTAACGGCCGCCGTGGATCGTTTCGAACTCGTCGAGCATCCACACCATGTGCTGGCCGGAGGTCATGACGTCGGGCGCCGGGATGTCGCGCACGGGCCCCATGTCGCGGGCGATCTGGCGCACCCAGCCGCGGCAGATCTGCTCCTGCTCGCGCATGCTGAGATTGTGCGGGTCGCAAACGACGCCCCCCTTGCCTCCGCCCAACGGGATGTCCACCACCGCGCACTTCCACGACATCCACATGGCCAGCGCGCGCACGGTGTCGATGGTCTCCTGGGGGTGGAACCGGATGCCACCCTTGCTGGGGCCGCGGGCGTCGTTGTGCTGCACGCGGAATCCACGGAACACGCGGATCCGTCCGTCGTCCATGTGCACCGGAATCGCGAAATGGTATTCCCGGACCGGGTAGCGAAGGAGGTCCCGGGTGGCCTGGTCCAGACCCAGGATCTCCGCCACGTGGTCGAACTGCGTTTGCGCCATTTCAAAGGAATTGAAAGGCTTGGCTGCCATGTATGACCTCTCTCGGCCGCTGCCGGCGCGATCGGTGTTCAGGTGTACGCAAGTCCAACAACGACAAGCTATAAATACATCTCTGCAGGGTGTTATGCGATCATGAAGCCGGTGTGAAAAAGATGGCGGGGAGCACAAAACGGAAGCCCCGGGGAGGAATCCCCGGGGCTCCGGCTGTCGGGGGATGCGTGGGGAGCCTTCACGCGTCCCCACCAGAAGCCTCCAGCGGGGCTGCTAGGGTCGCCGAATGCGCACCACCCGCCCCGACCGATCCAGCTCGACGATCGGCACCCGGAGAATATCATTCTTCAGCTCAATCACGCGGCCCCCGCCAATCCCCTGCAGAGCCGGCGGCGCGGGCCACGCGTACGAGTCCGCGTCGGCGTAATTCACCAGGTAGTTCATGTCCCAGAACGACGCCAGCGTGACGATGCTCAGAAGATTCGTGCCCGGGTTCAGGTACCCGGTCATGAGTTCCCGATCGAGCACCGACTCGCGCCAATGGCCATTGACCGTGCCTGCTCCACAGGGCCCCGGGGTACTTACGCAATTCTCTGCAGGGACCTTCGCGCCCGCCACGTAACTCGAGCCCCCAACGTCGTCGAACGCCGCCAACGCGTTGGCGCCGATGAAATGCGGATCCGTGGTGCAATTGGTCGGGGACGGGCACGGCCCCGCCAACAGACTGAAAGGCGAGTTGTTCCACAGGGTGCCATAGCCAAGCACATGCCCCATTTCATGGAGAATCACGAGGCTCAACTGCCCGCTCGACTCCAGGGCCGCGAGGTCGGCCTTATCGAAGTGCATGACGCCGACCACGGTAAGGCCCGAGCTCGAGCGAATGAGGCAGGGCCCGGCCTGTCCCAGGACCCCGTCGACGCCGTCGATGGAGTCGACCTTGGCGTAGATCAGTAGGTCATCCACCGTCTCATTGATCGCGGGGAGGTCCGGGAAGTCGGGCCCGCACGCACTGCCAGCGGCGCGGCTCACCGGAATGTCCGTGAGATCGCCGAAGATCAGCGCTTCCCACTTGGTCTCCGCCGCGGTGAACGCCGCCTGCTGATTAGCCGTGGGGAGCTGGGTACCGAAGTAGCGAATCACGATGTCGAACGCCGCGGCCTGTCCTGTGACCGTGAAGGTCACCGGGGTGAGCGCTCCCGACGATGCCTGGACCGTGTTCGACCCGGCCGAGCCCCCGATAGTCCAGCCAACCGACGCCAGGCCGTTCGCGTCCGTCACGGCGCTCGCGGCGGTGACGCTGCCGCCTCCGCTGGTCACCGCGAAGTTCACGGTCACGCCCGGGACGCCGGCGCCGATCTGATCCGCCACCTTTGCGGTGGGCGGCAGGTTCACGGGCTTGCCGACGAGACCGGTGAGGTTGTCACCCTGGACCTTGACCAGGCTCGTGATGACCTGTGACGATGCCGTCGCCGAGAACGTCGCCGGCGTACCCTTGCTCAGACCGGCAGCCGTCGCCGTGAGCGTCTGCGCGCCCGTTGGCGCTCCCAGCGTCCACTCGACCGCCGCCCGCCCACTGGCATCGGTCGTCACGGTGCTGGGGCTGACGGTGCCCCCGCCGGTCGCAGCCGCGAACGCCACCTGATATCCGCCGGGGAACGCGTTTCCATAGGCGTCAGTGACGCGAACGACCACGGAATCGGGGAGCGGTTGACCAGAGGTCCCGAGTTGGTTGTCTCCCGACACTTTGGCGAGCGAGTCCGCGGGGCCAGCCGTGGCCGTGGCCGTGAACTGCGCCGAGCCGGTCCCGCCCGTGACGGTCGCCGTTACTCGATGCGCGGTCCCGGCCACCGTCCCGAGCGTGAATTGGGTCGCCGCGCGCCCGTTCGCCCCGATCGGCACCGACGCCTGCGTCACGCTGCCGTTCCCCTGCGTCACCGCAAACCCGATGCTGCCGCTCGCGACCGAGCCCGGCACCGCGTGCCCCAAGTTGTCCCGCGCTTCCACTTCGAGGGCGGCTCCGAGCTGGGTCCCGACCGTGCCGCTCTGTGCGTCGCCCGCGGTCTTGGCAAGCTGCGTCACCACCTGGGCCACGGTCACCGTGGCGCTCGCGTTCAAGGTCCCGGAAGTCGCCGTCACCTGCGTCTGGCCGTTGGCGACCGCGGTCACCTGCCCCGTCGTGCTCACCGTCGCGATCGCCGAGTTCAACGTGTTCCACGTGACCGCCTGGCCGGTCATGGCCTGCCCATTCTGGTCCTTCACCGTCGCCGTAATCGTCTGGGTCGCCCCCAGGGCGTTTAGCGTGACCGCGTTGGTGCTGAGCGAGATCGACGTGGCAACGGGAACCGGCGGGCCGCTCTCACCGCACGCCGCAATGACCGCGGCGGCGGCCGTGAGCAGGACGGTCGAACGCAGATGGCGCATGGGGAGTCCCGTGAGGGGTTGCGCCAAAGTAGGAGAGACGCGGCGGGAGAGCAAGCAGGCAAACGTTTGTAGTTGGCGGTTTGCGGCGAGCGGCTAGCGGACGGTCGCTGATGTGTGACGCGGGTCACTCTGCCAACCGCTAACTGCTGACCGCTAACCGCCGAGTCCAGACCGCTACCCCCTACTTCAGCGTCTCCTCGAACAGCTTGAGGATCCGCTTGTACTCGTCGCGCCAGCTGGAGACCTCGGTGAAACCGTGGCGCTCGACCGGATAGAACGCGACCTGCCAGTTCTCCTTCCCCAGCTCGATGAGCCGCTGGGTGAGGCGCGCCGTGTCGTAGAACAGCACGTTGTCATCCACCAGGCCGTGGCAGATCAGCAGCCGTCCCTGCAATCCCTCGGCGTGGAAGATCGGCGACGAGACGCGATAGGCCACGGAGTCGTCCTGCGGGTCGTTGAGGATCGCGGACGTGTAGCCGTCGTTGTAGTACGCCCAGTCGGTGACCGGCCGGAGCGCCGCGCCCGCCTTGAAGATGCCCGGCGCGGTGAACATCGCCATCAGCGTCATGAACCCGCCGTAGCTCCCGCCGAAGATGCCGATCCGGGCGGAATCCACCCCCAGCTCCCGGACCATCCACCGGGCGCCGTCCACCTGATCGTCGAGGTCCTTGCCGCCCATGTGGCGGTAGATCGCCACCCGCCAGTCACGGCCGTGCCCCGCGCTGCCGCGGTAGTCGATGTCGAGCACGGTGTAGCCCTTCGACGCGAGCAGGTGATCGAACATGTACTCGCGGTAGTAGCTCGACCACCAGTTGTGCACGTTCTGCGCGTAGCCCGCGCCGTGCACGAAGATCACCGCCGGCCGCTGCCCCTCCGGGGCGATGTTGGCGGTGGGCCGATACAGCCGGGCGGGAACCTGCACACCGTCACGCCCCGGGATCATCACGATCTCGGGCTTGATCCACGGTCCCTGGCGCCATTCCTCGGTCGTGCTCTCGGTGACCTGGCGCATCGGCCGCCCGGCCCGGTCTTCCTGCACGTAGAGCTCGGGCGGGTGGTTGGACACCGAGTGGCTGATGGCGAGCCACTTGCCGTCGGGCGAGACGTCGGCATCCTGCCGCCCTACCGGCTCGGTCACCTTGGTGATCGTCCCGCCCCGAGCCGGCAGGGTGTAGAAATGCACCTCGGCAAAATCTTCCTTGTTGGCGGTGAGGTACCACGTGCTGCCATCCGGGGAGAGGTCGGCGCCGAGCACTTACCACTGGCCGCTGGTGACCGGCGTAGCGTCGCCGCCCGCGGCGGGCACCCTGTAGAGGTGCGCCCAGCCCGAGCGCTCGGAGCCGAACCACACCGTCTCGCCGTCCTTGAGAAACCCGCCCTGACTCGGCAGCGCCGGCCCCGGGGAGCCGATCCACGCGCTGTCATGGTCCTGGGCGACGATCCGCTCCGCCAGCCCGGGCAGATCCACCACGACCCAGTAGCGGTACTCGTCGTCCCGCGTCTCCACCCGGAGCAAGGCGTGGGCCGACGTGGCCGATACGGCCACGCCCGCCACGCTCTTCTCCTTGCCGCCCACGCTGTCCCCCACGAACGTCACCTTGCCGGTCGCGACCTCGAGGATCGCGCTGCGGAAAGTCGCCTGCGCGTCACCTACGTAGGTGCGCCCATTGTTCGTACCGATGTAGCCGTCCTGAGTGATCCACAGGGGCATCTGCACGCGCTTCGCGTCGCGCGGCTGCTCCACCACGGTGAGCAGCACGAACTTGCCGTCGGGCGAGACCCGCATCCCCGCGACGTTGCGGTTCTCGCCCGGATAGAACGGCTTCGGTCGGGTGGAGTCCTCCTGCGGAGTCGTGTTCCACGGCTGCTCCTTGTAGCGGCCGCTGCGGATGAAGTCGAACAGCTCCTTCTGCTCGTTTGCGATGACCTTGCGCTGCCCTTCCGGCTTACGCTCGGAAGGGGCGGCGCCGCGGCGGATGTCGGTGAGCTGGCGGCTTTCGGCGGTCTCGATGTTCAGCGCGAAGGCATTGCCGCCGCGCTGGAAGTACAGCGTCTTCCCGTCGGCGGACCACTGCGGGCTCGCTTCCCGCTCCTGCGTGTCGGTGAGGCGTCGCACGCCCTTCGCCGTCCAGAGCACGAGATCGCCGCGCAACTGGAAGACGGCCCGCGTGCGGTCGGGCGACCATTCGGCGGCGCCGGCGAGGATCGTATCGGGGTCGGCCCGCTCGAACCGCTCGGGCGCCCCGCCGGCCGGCGCGATGCGGTAGACCACGAGACTGGTGTCCACCCCGGGCTGCTGCCAGCGGAACCAGAGGTACCTGGAATCCGGGCTCCAGCTGAACCCGCCGCCGCCGAACCCACCGCTGAGCCCCTGCGGCGAGCGACCGACAAGCTCGGGACCCCGCATGATGTTGTCGACGGTGAGCTGGAAGTCCTGGGCCGGCGCGCGGCCCGCGCCGACCACCACGAGGAGAGCGACCACCGGCCCGATGATGCGTACGTGCATGCGTGTCTCCACCGGAAGGATTCGCTTGGGAAGGACGTACGGCGTCGTACGACTCAGAACCTCACGGCGTGAACGATGACGCCGCTGGCGGCCCCAAGCAACGCCCCGCCCAGCACGTCGGAGGGAAAGTGTTTGCCGGCGGTGACCCGCATCACGCCGACGCCGGCTGCGGCCACGAAGCCGAGCCAACCCGCCGCGCCGGGGCGCCCGGTGAGGTCCCGGCGGGCCAGCCAGTACGTCGTGGCGAGCGAGAACGCCACGGCCGTGTGCCCCGAGGGAAACGAGCGCAGGTTCTCCGCATTGCCCACGGCGGCTGCGGCGCCGTCGGTGTAGAGCACCGGCCGCGTCCGTCCCACCGCGGCCTTGAGCACTTCGGTCGCTGCCCCGGCCCACAGACCGGCCTGTACGGCGGCCACCACGTACGCGGCCCCTCGCTCGCGCCGCCCCAGATCCACCGCGACGGCGGCACCGAGGCCCAGCAGCGCGATGCTGCTGGCGGTGGCCCAGGCGGGGATCGGATCGTGCACCACCCAGCGGTCGAACCCCGGCAGATCCGCGCGACTGCACGGCGCGCAGGGCGCACTGTCGGGACCCCATCCGAACAGCCGCGGCGCAACCGCGAGCCCCGCGGCGACCCCGCCCGAGATGATGTCGGCGGGGCGAACGGCCGGCGGGTTGGCCGCCTGGGCCGCGAGCAGCTCCGGGATGGCTAAAGCACCCGCCAGCAGCAAGATGCGTGGTCTCATCGAGGGCTTGTTTCCCATCCGGATCAACGGTAGTATGGTTGGCTGATTGGGCGCCGGCGCGGCTGCCGGAGACGTGGCTCCTGGCCGAATCGAGGCACCGTGGATACGCAGACGCTGCAGCACATCGCGCTGTTCGAGAAATGTAAGGGCTTCACCCGCGCGCGGGAGATCCAGGCAGCGGGGCTGTACCCTTACTTCAAGCCCATCTCCAAAGCCGAGGACACGGTCGTCGTGATCGAGGGCAAGGAGCGGGTGATGATGGGGTCGAACAACTACCTCGGCCTCACGCACCACCCCCGCGTCCTCGAGGCCGCCAAGCGGGCGCTCGAGCAGTTCGGCTCGGGCTGTACCGGCAGCCGGTTCCTGAACGGCACGCTCGATCTGCACGAGCAGCTCGAGGCGCGGCTCGCCGAGTTCTTCGGCAAGGAGGCCGGCCTCGTCTTTTCGACCGGGTACCAGGCCAACCTCGGCGTGATCTCGGGCCTCGTGGGGCGTGGGGACATCGTCTTCCTCGACAAGCTCGATCACGCGTCGATCGTGGACGGCGCCAAGATGTCGTTCGGCGAAACCGAGCGCTTCAACCACGGCAACCTCGACCAGCTCGATCTGCTGCTCCAGCGCTACGCCGACAGTGGCAAGATGGTCATCGTGGACGGGGTGTTCTCGATGGAGGGCGACATCGCGAACGTGCCGGGGCTGGTGAAGCTCGCTCAGAAGCACAGCGCGGCCCTCGCGCTCGACGACGCCCACGCCGTCGGCGTGCTCGGCCCTCGTGGGGACGGCACGGCGGCGCACTACGGCCTCACGGACCAGGTCGATCTCATCGTCGGCACGTTCTCCAAGTCGCTCGCGTCGATCGGCGGATTCGTGGTCGGCGACGAGACAGTCATTCACTACCTCAAGCACCACAGCCGGCCGCTGATCTTCACGGCCGCGCTGCCGCCCGCCAATACGGCCGGGGTGCTCGCGGCCCTCGAGATCATGATCAGCGAACCGGAACGCCGAGAGCAGCTGTGGGAGAACGCGCGCCACCTGCAGAAGGGGTTCCGCGAGCTGGGCTACGACATCGGCAACACGCAGACCCCGATCGTCCCCGTGGGGATCGGCACGCTGGAGGAGACATTCGTGTTCTGGCGGCGCCTGTTCGATGCCGGCGTGTTCACCAACCCCGTGGTCCCACCGGCGGTGCCGCCGGACGGCTGCCGCCTGCGCACGAGCCTCATGGCGACGCACACGCCTCAGCAAATCGACTTCGCGCTCGACCGGTTCGCGGCCATCGGGAAGGAAATGGGGGTCATTTGAGCGAGGCCGCGGCGGTCCGGCCGGCACGGTCGGCCGCGGACCTGCGCAGGTTCATCGCTCTGCCGTACCAGCTGCACCGTGGGGACCCCTGCTGGGTCCCCGCGTTGCGTCGGGACGTCCGCAAGCTGCTCGATCGGAGCAAGAACCCGTTCTTCGCGCACGCGGACGCGGAGCTGTTCCTGGCGGAGCGACGCAGCGCCGGGCGCAGCACGCTCGTCGGGCGGATCGCGGCGATCCACAACCACGGCCACAACGAGTTCCAGGGCGACCGCGCCGGGTTCTTCGGGTTCTTCGAGTGCATCAACGACCAGGGGGTCGCCAACGCGCTGTTCGATGCCGTGGCCGCCTGGCTCAAGCCCCGCGGCCTCGACACGCTGCGCGGGCCGGCCTCGTGCTCGACGAACGAGGAGTGCGGGCTGCTGGTCGACGGCTTCGACACGCCGCCGACCCTGCTGAACCCCCACAACCCGCGCTACTACGTGGAGCTGGTCGAGCGCGCGGGCTTCCACAAGGCCAAGGATCTGATCCAGTACCGCCTCGAGAACCCCGAGATGCCGGAGCGGCTGATTCGCGGGGCGAAGCTGCTCGCCGAGCGGAAGAACATCACCCTCCGCCGGATTGACATGAAGCACTTCGCGGCCGAAGTCGAGCAGATCAAGCGCGTGTACAACTCGGCGTGGGAGAAGAACTGGGGCTTCGTGCCGATGACCGACGCGGAGATGAATCAACTGGCCGCGCAGCTCAAGCCCCTGGTCGTCCCCGACCTCGCCGTGTTCGCGGAACAGGGCGACAGGGTGATCGGGTTCGGGCTGGCGCTCCCCGACTTCAACGTGGCGCTCAGGGCCAATCCGTCGGGCCGGTTCTTCCCCGGTATCCTCCGGATCCTGTGGGCCGCCCGCGGCATCCGACGCATCCGCATCATGGCTCTGGGCCTGCTCAAGGAGTTCCGCGGTAGCGGCGCGGATGGCCTGCTGTATCACTGGATCTGGCAGAAGGGCTACGCGCTGGGGTATCGCTGGGGTGAGGCGGGCTGGATCCTCGAGGACAACCTCCCGATGACGAACGGCCTGCTCCGCATGGGCTTCGCGCCCTACAAGACGCTGCGGATGTACGACCGCCCTCTGACGTGAAGGCGCTGGTTACGGGCGGGACCGGCTTCGTCGGGTCCCACCTCGTGGAGCATCTCCTCGCGACCGGTCACGAGGTCGTCTGCTACGCGCGGAACGCCGCCAAGGCGGATGGCCTGTTCACGGAGCGTCGCCCCCAGGTGTTCGAGGGCTCGCTGTTCGACGTGGCCGCGATGCAGCGGGCGATGACCGGCGCGGACCTGATCTTTCACGTCGCGGCCCTCACAGCCGCCCGCTCCCGGCGCGAGCTGTTCCGGGTCAACGAGGACGCGACCCGTCAGGTGCTCGCCGCGGCGCCACCCTCCCTGCGGCGCTTCGTCTACGTCAGCTCGCTGGCGGCGGCCGGACCGACCACCCGCGGCCGGCAGCTCCAGGGCGGCGAGCCCGAGCGGCCGGTCACGCACTACGGCGCGAGCAAGCTGGCCGGCGAGCTCGCGGTGCGGGCGGCCCCGGTACCCTGGACGGTCGTGCGGCCTCCCGCCGTGTACGGCCCGCGGGACGTGGAGCTGCTACGGCTGTTCCGGATGGCGGCCAGGGGGTTCCTGCCGCAGTTCGGCGACGGGACGCAGGAGCTGTCGCTGGTCTATGTCGACGATCTGGCCCGAGCTCTCGTGGCCAGCGCCACGGCGCCCCAGACGACGGGCCGGATCTACTACGCGACGCACCCGGACATCGTGCGCCAGCATGCGCTGGCCGCCGCCATCGGCCGCGCGGTGCACCCCGACCGCTCGCCGCTGATCATCCCGCTGCCGCTCCCGATCGCCCGGATCGGGCTGTGGATCACCGGGACCGCGGCGTTCCTGGCGGGGCGGTCCACCGTGCTGTCGCTCGACAAGGCCAACGAGTTTCTGGCGGGGGCGCTGACGTGCTCGCCAGCCGCGCTGGAACGGGACACGGGGTGGACGGCGAGCTATTCGCTCGCGGCGGGTCTCGCCAAGACCGTCGCCTGGTACCGCGAGCAGCGATGGCTCTGACCGCCACCGACAAGCTGATCGCCGGCTATCTCGCATTCGTCACGCTGGTGCTGTTGTGGCGCGGCCCGCTCGCCGACGGTACCCCCTGGCTGCTCGCCGCGCACGTCTTGTTCGGTCTGGCGCTGCTCGGCATCCAGCGCCAGCCGCCGAACGGACGGTTGGGCCGCGCCGTGCACGCCCTGTACCCCCTGCTCCTGCTCAGCGCGTTCTACGCGGAGATCGGCGTGCTCAACGACCGCGTCGGTCTGGCCGCGATCCTCGGGCACGACGCGCTGCTCCAGCGCTGGGAGGCGGGCGTGTTCGGCACGCAGGTGTCGTACGAGTGGATTCGCCAGGCACCCTCGGTGTTCTGGTCCGGCGTGCTGCACGCGGCGTACGCGTCGTACTACCCGATGATCCTGCTGCCGGCCCCGCTGCTCGCACTGCGGAACGACTGGGACGGCGCGCGGCGCGTCGTGTTCACCATGCTGCTCGCCTACGTGGCGTGCTATGTGGTGTTCCTGCTGTACCCCGTGGCGGGGCCCAACTACGCGTTCCCGCACCCGACCGGCGCGGTGCGCGAGGTGTGGAGCGCCAGACTCGTGTACGCCGTCCTGAGCACGGGGTCTTCGGTCGGTGCGGCGTTCCCTTCCTCCCACGTCGCCGCCACCGTCGCCGCCGTTGTCGCCGTGTGGCGCGCGTGGCGCCCGCTCGGCGCCGTGCTCGTCATCCCCGCCATCCTGCTCACCATCGGTGTGGTCTATTGCCAGATGCACTACGGGCTGGATTCTCTGGCCGGCGTGGCCGTGGGTGGCGCCGCCGCGGCGCTCGCCCCGCGCCTGTGGACTGCGTGGTCGGGCACGCGCCCCGCCAGCGACCGCAGCGGACAGGCGGCGGGGCTGAGTCGGTCAGGCGCCGTGCGCTAACGGGGTCGGGCACTCGGGGTGCCTCCGCGGCGCCGCTTCACCATCCAGATCACCACGTGCAACGCGATCGTGCCGGACGCGAACGCCCACAGCACCGACGCGCTGACGTGCCAGTACAAGCCGAGCGCCGCGAAGAACCAGAGCCGCGGAAAGCGGCCGAGGAGCGTGGCAGACAGGTGGCGGCGGATCGGGTACCCGGCGAGCGGCGCGACGACGCGCACCGCTCAATACGGCAGCGGCGACCAGGCGCACGGCCAGATGGTGAAGAACGGCGCCCGCTCGAACAGGCGCACGGTCATCCGCACGAACCCGCTCTCGCGCGCCGGGGAGAAGCTCGGGAGGTGCAACACCCGCGCGTAGAGATGGCAGTTGAGGATCTCGACGTACAGGATCCCGAGCATGCCGACGACTGCGATCAGCCACGGCGCGAAGATGCGGCCGAACAGCATGAGGATCGACTCGTAGGTCGCCGGCACGAAAAAGCCGAGCGGCCCGTTCACCCACATCGTGACGACCGTGAAGGCGACGAGGCTGCCCAACGCGCGGGTGGCGGTCACCCAGCCAACCCGGCGCTGGGGAGTACCCCGTCGATGCCCTGTGGGACCGTGACGCCGAGGTGGTCGAGCACGAGCGGGAACAGATCGGCCGTGCGCAGCGGGCCGCGCAGCGGGACGTTGCTCGCCAGCAGGCACCGCATGTGCTCGCGGTGCAGCGATCCGTGGCCGGATCGGTGCTCGGGGATCTCCCAGTCGCGGCGCAGGTCCGCGCCTTCGGCAGCGATCACCACCAGGTCGCCGGTGCGGCCGGAGCGAAACAGCTGGAGGAGCTGCGTGGGTGCGTCGGGGAAGCGCGCATCGATGGTGGCGACGAGCCAGGCGCGGTCGGAGCGTGTGGCGCCCCCGCCCAGCTCGAGCACGTCGGCCGTTCCCGGCTCGTAGGTGGTCCCGCCCGGCGTCTCGTACAGGCGGGCGCGTCCCTCGCGCGAGACCACGGTCACGCCGTCGCCATCGACGCCCGCCACCAGCGCGATGCCGGGACGCGTGGCGAGATGCTGCACGGCGTGCCGCGGGATGCCGGGCACGTCGCCGGCCTCGACCTCGCCGATCGTGAAGCGCCGCTCGCGGCGGCGGCCGGGCAGCCAGTACACCTGGACGGACGCGTTGCCGGACACCATCACCGCCGCCACCGGGTCGCGGCGCCAGATGATCGGGTGACGCAGCGCGGCCAGCCCCATGGCCTCGAGCTCCAACGCCACGTCCGTGTGGCGGTCCACCCGCGACAGGCCGTGATCGCTCACCAGCAGGGTGAGGTGCTCGCCGGCGAAGCCGCCCGCCGCCGCGTAGTCACCCACCAGCCGGTCGAACTCGCGGTAGGTGGCGAGCACGTCCGGGTGGCGCGGGTCGTGAAAGTGCGTGACGCCGTCCACGCCCGGGAAGACCGCGAACACGAAGCGGTGGCGCTCGCGCGCCACCGCGGCGAGCGCGCGTCCCACGGCCCGCTCGAGCATGCCGTAGCCGCCGGTGTAGTGGGCCAGCCCGCCCCACAGCTTCCGGGCTCCCGCGGCGCGCTCGCGGCCCGGGCCGAGACCCCCTACGAACGGAGAGCACAGCGCGACCGATTCGGGAATCAGATCGAACAGGGTCGCGATGCCGGGCCGGAGATCGGTGTTGAGCCGGCCGCCCTGATAGCCGCAGTAGCTCCGCAGATGCTGGCGATCGTGCCACCAGCCGCCGCCGTAGCGCGCGACGTCGAGCCAGCGGATGCCCGGCACGTCGCAGGTCCCGGGATAGCAGCCGGTGAGGAACGGGAGATACGCGACACCCGTGGTGGACGGGAACACCGTGGCCGCGGGAACGGTCCCGCCCGACTCGAGCAGGTGGCGCGCGATATTCGGCAGATCCCCGCGGGCGGCGAGGTCCGCGAACACATCATGCCGCGCGCCGTCGAGCAGCAGCACGACCGCGCGACGATCCACGTGCACTAGCGGACGACGGCCAGTTGCGCCTTCATGCCCAGCATCTCGTGCGGCGTACAGTAGTAGCCGTACATGCCGGCGGGCACGTCCGCGAACGACACCTCGTAGGTCTGACCCGGCCGCTCCAGCAGGGGGCCGGTGAGCTCGGTCAACCGGTTGGGCATCGCCGCGTCGAGCACTTGGCTGGCGCCGGCCGGGATCTGATTCGAGTAGAACGCCACGTTGTGCATGCCGCCGCTGACGTTGATCCAGCGCACCACGTCGCCCACGTGGATGGTGAGCGCGGCGGGCTCGAAAACGAAGCGCCCGTCGGGAGTCTCCATCATCCGCACCTCGCGGACGGCGGCAGTCCGGGACGCGGTCGCACCGGCGGGCTCCGGTGGGCCGCCCGTCGGCGTCTGGCCCTCGGTCTCGCCCCTGGGTGCGCGACCACACGCTATCGCCGCCGCAGCGACCGTCACTACGAGCATTCGCATCGCGACTCCCTCACTCAATCCCCATCATTACTTGCCCCGCCACGCGCCGGAGCGCGGCGGGGCCGACCTTCTGAACGCGGCCGGAACATACTCAGCCCTCTGCCCCGGGGCCAGAGGACAGGGTTGCAAACGCGGCCACACGGCCGTTTCTTATTCCTCCATGCGCGCTCGCGCCGTTCTCGGACCTGCGATGATCCTCGTGGCAGGTGGATGCGCTCTCCTGGGATTCGGCCCCAAGATGTCACTGATCGAGGGTTGGGCCGTGACGGCCGACGGGCAGCAGCCGCTGCCGCAGGCCGAGGTGTGTTCCTTCGGCCGGGACACGGTGTGTGTCCGGGCGGACCGCAAGGGACGATACGCGCTGCGGCTCAGAGCACAGAGTAGCTGGCTGCGCTTCCGATGGGGCAGCCTGCCGATGGCGATGACCGACACGATCGAGATCGTTCCCCCCCAGAAGTACACGGTGAGCTGCGCGCTGAGAAACGTGATGGTCCTCTCGGAGCGCCCCCAGCCCTGTCAGCCGGTGACGGCCCGGTAAGCATGGGGGTCCCCACCTGCGCGTGGCTCGGGCGCCACTGTCGTGCGCTGCCCGTCACTCTCCGCATCGCCGAGCTCGGCGAAGACAGCCCCGACGAACAGGATGCGATCGCCACGTGGCTGCTCGGCCACACGGAGCGGATCGCGTTCGCCACACCGTACGTGCGCGGTCGCGACCTGCTCGTCGAGGCCGTGATCCACGTGCCGTGCCGCTATCTGACCGGCCCTGGGGCGCCGGCGGGCGGCAACGGGAGCCGTCCCCACAGGAAGAACGGAGGAAGGCCGGAGGCCGGGGCGGAGGACGTGCGATGCGCGGCGCACGGCTTTCAGGGGGCGTTGGAGGCGGTGCCGCCGCCGCCACCCCCGAGTCATCGCCACGGGGAGCGGCGCTTCACGATCGTCCACGAGGGCCGGCGCCAACAGCTCGACCTGCCGCGCCGCCCGCCCGCGCCGCGCGCGCTCCCGGTGCTCGAAGGCCCAAACCCCTGCTCCACCGCCGCCTGCCGCACGTCCGACAACACCCGCGGCGCGGCGTGCTGCCGGGACCTGACGCTCGACGTGATCGCGCCGGAGGGCGAGAGCCGCGACCTCGAGGACCTGCTCCGCAACCGGAAGATCCCCTACCTGTGCAAGGTCACCCGCGCGAACCCAACCACGATCGAGTGCGAGGTGATCTCGTCGTGCGGCTACCTGGAGCGCGACGGGGTGAGCTGTGGCCTGCACGACCGCACCCGCCCCGGCGGGCGGCCCGCCAAACCGATGGTCTGCAGCGAGTGGCCCGATCCCGATGAGGACGAGGAGTTTATGGGCCATCCCGGGTGTGTCTTCTTCAAGGAAGCAACGCCGCAACAGCTCGGGGGCTGACGGCCCCGGGGACCCCGCCTGTGCAACTTCGCCCACCTCGGGCGTCTCCCAAGGTGACCTTCGCCGGGAGACATCATGCGCAGCCTGCTGGTCGTTCTCACCCTCTCCCTGGCCGCGGCACCGCTCGCGGCCCAGGGGTGGATCGAACCGCGCCCCGGGATCGCCCGGTTCGGCGTCGTCAAGGTTCGCACGGCCGTGTCCGTCCGCGTCACGGGCCGGATCGCACGAGTGGAAGTCGAGGAGTGGTTCGAGAATCGCGGGGGCGGACTCGGCGAAGGTGACTACCTCTATCCCCTGCCGGGCGAGGCCGTCTTCAGCAACTTCTCCCTGTTCCAGGGGGAAGACGAGCTCCGTGGCGAGACGATGGACGCCGACCGCGCCCGCGCGATCTACGAGGAGATCGTGCGGCGGAAGCGCGATCCGGCGCTGATCGAGCTCGCCGGGCACGGCTTGATCCGCGCCCGCGTGTTCCCGATCAACCCCGGGGAGACGCGCAAGATCACGTTGCGCTACAGCCAGGTGCTGGCGCGCGCCGGGGACGCGCTGCAGTTCCGCTACGCCGGCGGGGGCCGCACCGGCGGTTCCGCGCCCGCGCCCGACGGCCGGCTCGGGCCGCAGGTCCTGCGCGAGGCGGCGCCGCTCGCGTTCGTGCTCACGGCCGACAGCGCGGCCCTGTTCCGGGATCCGTTCTCGCCGACGCACGACGTGACGGTCACCCGGCGGGACGGTCGCCTCACCGTGCGACCGACGACCGAGCTCGCGGGCGACTTCGCCCTGTTCCTGCCGCTTGCCCGCGGGGCCGTCGGGCTCACCCTGGTGACCCATCGGCCCGAGGGCGAGGCCGGCTACTTCATGCTCACGCTGTCCCCGGCGGACGCCGCGGGCGAAGCGACGCCGCGCGACATCACGGTCGTGGTGGACGTCTCGGGGTCGATGTCCGGACAGAAGATCGAGCAGGCCCGGGCCGCGCTGCGCCAGCTGCTCGGCAGCCTGCGGCCGAGCGACCGGTTCCGGTTGGTGAGCTTCAGCTCGGCGGTGCACGGCTACCGCGACGGGTGGACGGCGGCGACGGCCGACGCGGTGCGGGATGCGCGCCGCTGGGTCGACGACCTTGAGGCCGACGGCGGCACCAACATGGCCGGCGCGCTGGCCGAAGCGTTCCGGTCGGTGACACCCGAGAGCCGTCTGCCGATCGTGCTGTTCCTCACGGACGGCCTGCCGTCGGTGGGCGAGCAGAACCCCGAGAAGATCGCGGCGCAGGCGGAAGCCGACCGGGGACGCGCGCGGGTGTTCGCGTTCGGCATCGGCTACGACGTCAACACGTACCTGCTGGACCGGCTGTCCGCCGCGGGGCGCGGCGCCACCGCGTACGTCGAGCCGCAGGAGGACGTCGAGCGCGCGGTGGGGTCGCTCGTCGGCAAGATCCAGCACCCCGTGTTGACCGACCTCGCGCTGGCCGGCGGCGTGCGGCTCACCGAGGTCTACCCCGAGCGACTGCCGGACCTGTTCGCCGGCGAGGAGCTGGTGATCTTCGGCCGCTACACGGCGGGCGAGGAGTCGGCCGCCGTGACGGTCACCGGCCAGCGGAACGGCCGGGCCGAGCGGTATGCGGTGGTCTGTCCGTGTCCGGCCCGGGAGACGGGAAACGACTTCATCCCACGCCTCTGGGCGGCGCGCAAGATCGGCGTGCTGCAGCAAGCCGTACGCCTCAACGGGCCGAACCCGGAGCTGGTCGAGGAGATCCGGCGCACGGCGCTGCGCTACGGGCTGCTCAGCGAGTACACGGCGTACCTCGTCCAGGAACCCAACGTCGTCGCCGGGCGCGCTGGCGCGGTGGGCGGCGTGAACGCGCCGGCGCCGGCAAGCGGCGCGCTGGCGGTCCAGGCCGCCGAATTCGACCGGGCGCGGCGGGAGGCGAAGAGCGCCGCGCAGCTCAACGCGGCCGACTCGGCGATGTTCCTCCGCCGGGACCTGGGCCAGGCGCAGCGCGTCGGTGGGCGGGTGTTCGTGGACAAGCAGGGCGTGTGGACCGATTTGCTGCTGCGCGATTCACTGCCGACGGTGACGATCGAGCCGTTCAGCCCCGCGTACTTCGAGCTGCTGCGGCGGCTGCCGGAGCTCGGGTCAATCGTCCAGCGGCTCGACCGGGTAGTGGTGGCGGGCGAGCGGGTGAACATCCGGTTCGCTCCGGGCGGCATGACCGAGGTGCGAGAGATCGCGAGCGTGGTCCGGCGGTTCCGCGCCTCGTAGATTGCACGCGTGCCGACCGACTGGTCCGCGGTGTACCGCAGCACGTTCCCGGCCCTGGTGCGCTTCCTGTACCGCAAGGTATGGGAAGCGGACCGGGCCCAGGACCTCGCGCAGGAGGTGTTCGTGCGCGCGCTCGATCACGATCCGGACAACCCGCGGGCCTGGCTGTTCGCCGTGGCGGCCAACCTCGCGCGGGATGAAGCGCGGACGGCGGTGCGGCGAAGGCGGCACCTCGAGCTGATCAAGAACGAGCCGCTGACGGCGCGCGCCCCGGCACCCGACGAAGAGCTCGAGGCACGCGAGCGACTCGAGCGGGTGCAGGCGGCGCTGGCCGGGCTCGGCGAGCGCGATCGCGAGGTCCTGCTGCTGTGGGACGCGGGGCTCGACTACGACGAGATCGCGGCGCAGACCGGACTCGCCCGCGGCGCCATCGGCACCACCCTGGCCCGCGCCCGCAAGCGGCTGGTGGAGGCGCATGACGCGCTGGAGGGAAACGATGCCGCACTTGGATGACGGACAGATCGCGGAGTGGATCGACGCCGCAGACCGGCCGCACGGCCAGACCGCGCACGATGAGGTCGCGGATCACCTGCGGCAATGCACCGTGTGTCGAGAGCGGGTCGAGGAGGCGCGGGCGATCGCGCAGCGGGCGCGGGCGATCCTCGGCGCCGCCGCGCCGGCCGTGACCGACGTACCGCCGTTCGACGTCGTGCTGGCGCGCGCCGGCCGGATACCGGCCCGACGGACCACACGACCCACGTGGCGTTGGCTCGCGTGGGCGGCGACCGTCGTCATCGCCGGCGGACTGGGATGGTACGTGCGGGGCGCGGAGCTGCAACAGTCAATGCACCAGGCACAGGCTCCGACCAGCGTCGCGCGAATCGACTCCGCAGCTCCCCTCGCCGCAGCGCCGGCGGAGCAGACCGGCCGGGGCGCAGTGGGGGGCGTGGCGCCGGCACCCACCATCGAGGGACGGACCACGGTCGCGCCAGCGCCGGCCCGGCAGGAAGCGAAGCAGGCGCGGGCGGACCGGCCGGCCGCCGCGGCCAAGGTCGCGTCACAGGAAGCGGACGCACTCGTGCGCGACACGGCCGCGCGCGGGGCGGCGGCCGGCGTGGTGGCCGCTCCCCCCACCGTCGCCGCGCCGAGCCCAAGCCGCAACGCCGTCGAGCCGGTGGCCGCCGAAGAGCGAGCTGCCGAGTGGCTCGTGATTACACGCGACGCCGCCGAGCGCGTCCTGGGCGGGCCCGTGGCGACGGTACCGGGACTCCCGGTGACACGCTATGAAGTGCTGATCCTCGAGTCGGTCGTGCGAGTGCTCCAGGTGCTGCCCTCAGGTGCGCAACTCGAGCTGCTCGAGGCCGCTGCGCCAAAGTCCGAGCCATTGGCGGCGTACGCGGGGCGCGAACGGGAGCAAGGACGCACGGCCTTCCGACTGGTCGCCGCAGCCCAGGACACCGTGACGCTCGATGGCGTGCGGGTCACGGTGCGGGCGGCGGTGACGCCCGACTCGCTCAAGGTGCTGATGGGGAAGGTCAGGCGCTGAGGGCGGGCCCTCGTCGTTGGCCGTCAGCCGCTGGCCGTTAGCCGAGGGCTCCGGTCCCCTATCGGCCCGCCGCTGTGCCTGCATCCGGGTGATCGCCGCCTGGCCCTCGACCGCGCGCGCCGACCGGTTCACGAAGCGCCGGCTGTACCAGGAGGGGGGTGTGCCGTGCTACTGGATCGTGGATCCCGACGCGCAGTGCGTCGAGGTGTGGACGCCGCAGGGCGCGTTCCCTGCCGTGGAGTGCGAAGCCGTGGTCTGGACGCCCCTCGGCGCTACGGAGCCGCTCACACTCCAGCTCGGAGAGTTGTTCCGGCCGATTTGAGTCAGCCACCCATCCGCCGCCACCGGATCAGCTGCGCCATCACCGCGATGCCGATCTCTCCGGGCGTGTCGGCGGCGATGTCCTCGCCGATCGGCACCTTGACGCGCTCGAGCGCCGCGCGCGGGACGCCCGCCGCCTCCAGCGCCTTCCAGATCACGGCCTGTTTGCGTCGGCTGCCGAGCATTCCCACATAGCGCGCGGGTGACGCGGCGGTGCGCTCGACCACGAGCGCATCCATCGCGTGCCCGCGCGTGCAGGCGATCACGTAGTCGTCGCCGTCCAGCGTCGCCTCGTCCAGCGCGACGCGGAGATCGGCCACTATGACCTCGGCCGCCGTCGGGAAGCGCTCGCGATTGGCAAACTCCTCACGGTCGTCCACCACCACCACGTGGAAATCCGTCCCCGCGGCGGCTCGGGCGATCTCCGCGGCCACGTGGCCCGCGCCAAACAGGATCAGGCGCGGGACGCGCGGGATCGGCTCGACGAACAGGCCCGCCTCCGGGTCGACCGTCGGAGCGGCGGGGGCGGCAGAAGCGGCAGAGGCGGCAGGGACAGAGGCCGCAGAAGGGGCAGTGAGACGGGAGGAAGGCCAGTGGCCGACCGCGCAGATCACCTCCTCGGCAACCAGCAGCTTCCGGGGGCCGGAATTCCAGTCGAGCGCCGTGTAGACCGTCCCGCGCTTCCGCCCGGCGATCGCGGCAGCGGTGGCGGCGTAGAGCGCGGCGGGCTCCGAGCCCGCGACAACGGGCTCGAGAAACAGCTCGACCGTCCCGCCGCAGGAGAGCCCGAGGTCGCCGGCGATGTCGGCGTTGAGCGTATGGCGCACGAGCGCGGGCTGCCCGGCTGCGATGACCGCGAGGGCCTGGGCCGTCACGTCCGCCTCGAGACAGCCACCCCCGATGGTTCCCAGGCGCCCGCCGTCCCCCATCACGAGCAGCTTGGCGTCTGACGCCATGGGGAGCGATCCCCGACGCCGCGCGACCGTGGCGAGCGCCGCCGGGGTCCGTTCGGCCGCCGCGCGGGCGGCGGCGCGCCACAGGTCCGCGCGTCCGCTCACGTGGCGGGGACCTCCTGGAGACGGGCCACGGCCCGCCGCAGATGGGGAATCACGATCGACCCGCCGAACACGAGCGCCACCGAGCAGGCGTCGTAGAATTCGTCGTCCGTGACGCCCTCCTCGCGGCACCGCACGACGTGATACGTGATGCAGTCGTCGCAGCGCAGCACCATCGACGCCACCAGGCCGAGCAGCTCCTTGGTCTTCGCGTCCAGCGCGCCGGCTTCATAGGTCCGTGCGTCCAGCGTGAAGAACCGCTTGATGCCGAGGTGCCCCGCGTTGAGGATCGCCTCGTTCATCTTCTCGCGAAAATGACGGAACTCGGACAGGGTCTGTTCACGCTCGGACATGCCGGGATCTCCTGAAGCGGCGGTGAGAGAAACCTACCCCACAAGATGAGGACGGGCAGAGGGGGAGATGAGGTCCGGCTGCGCTCATCTCTCCATCCCTGCCCCTCTGCCCTTCTCCCTCTGAGCCGTGGGAGGGATGGTAATCAGTGATGCGACGGCTCCAGCGCTTCCTCCGCCAGCCGCGGGCTCACCATGGGGAACGCGCGGGCGAACAGGCCGTAGGCGAGCAGGAACAGCCCGAGGAAGCCGAGGCTGATGCCGATCTCGGGCACGCCGAGCTGCGGCGTGGCGACCAGCGACGGCTGGACCTGCAGGAACCGCTCCAGCCACATGCCGAGGCTGCTGATCGCCGCGAACAGCGTGAAGGTGAGCGGCGACACCTTGGCCCGGACCCAGATCAGCCCCCAGAACGGCACCACGAACACGAGGATGAGGACCAGCACGGCCACGGGCTGCCACCCGCTCCACATGCGGTAGAACACCCACGACGTCTCGTCGGGGAGGTTGCCGTACCAGATCACGATCAGCTGGCTGTAGGTGAGGTACCCCCAGAAGATCGTGAACCCGAAGATGAGCTTGCCGAGATCGTGGAACTGCTGGCGCCCGATCAGCGCGTGCAGCCCGAGCCGGCCCCGCCAGTAGACCGTCATCAACCCGAGCATCGTGAGCCCGGTGAGGAACGCCCCCATGAAGTAGTAGGCGCCGAACAGGGTGCTGTGCCACGACAGCGCCAGGGACATGATCAGGTCGAACGCGAGCAGGGAAAACAGGTAGGCGTAGAGCAGGCAGAGCAGCGGCGCCAGCTGATTGACCCGCCGCGCGAGCCTCTCGACCTGCTCGGGCGCGCCCGTGTAGTCTCCGACGATCCGGTCATACAGGCGGCGGCGCCACCCGGTCGTCTGCTCGCGCACGGCGGCCACGTCGGGCTTGAGCTCGTGCCACACGAACGCCCCCGCGACGCCCGAGACCGCCAGCAGGCTCACGAGGTCGCGCCAGAAGACCCAGGGCACGGTGAGCCACTTCCCCCGCACCGGAGTCGGATGGGCGATCCACGGGAACACGTGGTCGCGGCCGAGGAACAGGACCAGGAACAGCACGAGCGCCACCGGCAGGAACGCGACGCCCGCTTCCGCGAACCGGATGATCGGGCCGGCCCAGGTTCCTTTGGTGATCTTCTGGGTCGCCGCGAAGATGACGGCGCCCGCCGCGACCCCCGTGAAGAACAGAAAATCCACGAGGAACATGCGCCACGCGCGGGCCGGGTCGCTGCCCAGCGCCAGCACGACAAACAGCCCGAGCCCCGCCACGGCGAGCACGCCGCCGAGGGCGAGCAGGCCGGCCGTGGGGGCGCTCGCCGCTCGCCGGTAGGCGTCCTGATGCGCGGGAGTCCCGCTCATTGCGCCGTCCCCTGCAGCAGCCGCACGTAATTCACCACGTTCCAGCGATCGTCTCCGAGGATGCGGTCACCGTAGGCCGGCATGATGCCCCGGCCGTGGCGGACGATGGCGTGGAGGTAGCCGTCCGTATAGCGCTTCGCCTGATCGGTGAGCAGGCTGGGCGCCACGAGCAGCTTGGCGTTCACCGGGCCGTCTCCGGCGCCCTTCTCGCCGTGACACGGGAGGCAGTAGGTGTCGAACCTCTGCTTCCCCAGCTTGAGCGACGCCGCCGTCCGCGGCACCGGATTCCGCAGCGCGTTGATCGCGGCGAGGTTGGCGGGGATCACCGGGAGCGGCGGCTCGCTCCCCGTCACGGGGATGGAGCCCTCGACGGGCAGGCGTGGCGCCGGCCACTTGTACGGCTGGATGGCGAGCCCGCGATGCATGGTGGAAAACCACGGCACGGCGGCGACGGCATCGTCCGGGCCGGGCAGGCGGCGCATCCACTCCGGCCAGTTTTCGGCCGAGCAGGCGCCGAGCAGGGCCACCAGGGCGAGGACGAGCGTGCTACGCTTCAATCCGCACCTCCTCCGCCCCCGCGGCCTGGAGCAGCTGCTGGACGGCGCCCCGCCCTTCCGGGGCGCACGGCACGAAGACGCCGATGTGGTCGTCGGTGAAGCGCGGGTCGAAGGCCGCCGGCCGCCGGCTGCGCACCGCGTGGACGATCAGGCCGGTGATGGTCGCCAAGGCCCCGCACAGGATCGTCAGCTCGAACATGATCACGATGTAGGGGATCACCGAGGGAATCGGCTTGCCGCCCACCACGATCGGATAGTCGAGCGACATCCACAACGTCATGACCAGGCCCAGGCCGAGGCCCGTGAGCCCGCCGAGTAGCGTCCAGAGCCGGACCGGGCTGCTCTGGCGGCCGATCGCGGCGGCGATCTCCTGGTTCGGCACCGGCGTGTAGGCGGTGACGTCCGCGAAGCCCTTGGCGCGGAGATCACGGATCGCCTGCGCGGCATCGTCCACGTGGCGGAAGGCGGCGAGCACGCCGCCGGGGTGTCCGCTCATGCCCGGACCTCCCTCCGCCGCGGCCAGGGGATGATCTCCTTGACCTCGGTGATTGACACCGTGGGGAAGTTCTTAGCGAACAGCAGGAACCACATGAAGAACCAGGCGAAGCTGCCCGCGAGGATGGTCCAGTCCACCCATGTCGGCGTGTAGTTCCCCATCGCGTACGGCTCGTACTCGTGCGACAGCGAGACCACGATGATCACGTAGCGCTCGAACCACATGCCGAGGTTGACGAACAGCGACAGCACGAACAGCGCCGGGATGCTGCGGCGGATCTTGCGGAACCACAGCAGCCACGGCAACGCCCCGTTGCACAGGATCATGGTCCACGAGGCCCACCAGTAGTCGCCGAACGCCCGGTTCCAGAACGTGGCGCGCTCGATCGGGTTCCCGCCGTACCACGCGATGAAGTACTCCACGAGGTACGAGTAGGCGACGATCATGCCGGTCAGCAGCAGCAGCTTCGAGAGGTTCTCGAAGTGCACCACGGTGATGTAGCGCTCGAGCCGGAACACCTTGCGCAGCGGCACCATCAGCGTGATGACCATCGCGACGCCGGAGTAGATGGCGCCGGCCACGAAGTACGGCGCGAAGATCGTCGCGTGCCAGCCGGGCACGATCGACATCGCGAAGTCCCACGACACCACGCTGTGGACCGACAGGACGAGCGGGGTCGCGAGCGCGGCGAGGTACAGATAGGCCTTCACGTAGTGCCGCCACTGGTAGTCGGCGCCGCGCCAGCCGAGCGCGGTGATCGTGTAGAGCTTCTTGCGCCAGCCCGTGGCCCGGTCCCGGATCGCGGCGACGTCGGGGATGAGGCCCACGATGAGGAACAGGGTGCTCACGGTGAAGTACGTCGAGACCGCGAACACGTCCCAGACGAGCGGTGACTTAAAGTTGACCCAGAGACCCCGCTGGTTGGGGTATGGGAACAGCCAGTACGCGTACCACAGCCGCCCCAGGTGGATCAGCGGGAACAGTCCCGCCGTCATCACCGCGAACACGGTCATCGCTTCGGCCGTGCGATACACCGAGGTGCGCCAGGCCGAGCGGAACAGGTAGAGGATCGCGGAAATCAGCGTCCCCGAGTGCGCGATGCCCACCCAGAACACGAACGTGGTGACGTACACCGCCCACATGACCGGCGGGGAGTACCCCGCGACACCCAGGCCGCGGCGGATCTGGTACAGCAGGGCGACGATGCCGGCGGCCAACACCAGCAGGACGAAGCCGAAGAGGATGAAGTAGCCCCGCTTGGGGTGCCCGAGCGTGGCCGCGATGTCGCGGGTGACCTCGTGGTACGTCGGGTGATGATGGTGCGCGGGGGAGGGGGCGGCGTCCGGCCGCATGGTGGTGGCCATCGCCGGTTACGCCTCCCCGCCGAGGTTCCGCACCTTCATCAGGTACGTCACCGCCGGCTGCGTGTTCAGGCTCTCGAGCACCCGATAGCGCCGCGGGTCGGCGGCGAGCCGTGCCACCCGCGAGCCGGCGTCGGTGAGATTGCCGAACACGATGGCATCCGCCGGGCACGTCTGCTGGCAGGCGGTCACGACATCGCCGTCCGCGAGATCGCGGCCCGCGACGCGCGCCTCGTTCTGGGCGCCCCGGATCCGCTGAACACAGAAGGTGCACTTCTCCATCACGCCCTTCGACCGGACCGTGACGTCGGGGTTGAGCAGCCAGTGCAGCGGCTCCTCCCAGGCGAACGTCCTGGGATCGTCCGGCGTCGACTGGTCGTACCAGTTGAAGTAGCGGACCTTGTAAGGGCAGTTGTTGCTGCAGTAGCGCGTGCCGACGCAGCGGTTGTACGCCTGGCCGTTGAGCCCGTCCGGCGTATGGTACGTCGCGAACACCGGGCAGACCGGCTCGCACGGCGCGTTGCCGCACTGCTGACACAGCATCGGCACGAACCGCGCCTCGAGCGGCTCGCCCGGCCCGCCCCCTTCGAAGTAGCGCTCGATCCGAATCCACTGCATCTCGCGGCGGCGGGCGACCTGCGCCTCGCCGACGAACGGGACGTTGTTCTCGGCGCTGCAGGCCACCACGCAGGCGCTGCACCCCGTGCACTTCGCCAGATCGATGGCCAGCCCCCACCGGCTGGTCTCGAACGCATAGGGACCGTACTTCGTGGCCTCGCGCTGTTTGCGCGCCACTTCGTCGAGGATCCGCTCCTCGCGCTCGGGGATCGGCGCCGCCTCCGGCAGGTGGAACTTGTGCTCCAGCGCCCCCGCCGCGATCCCGGCCACGGTCACGGCCTGCGCGATCCCGCGATCGAGCTGGCGGTTCTTGCCTTCCGTCTTCGCGAGGACGACGTGGGCGCCGGTCGCCGCGACCGTCACGTCGGCGTAGCGCACGACGCCGCCGAACGCGGCGGGCTCGGGTCCCAGCAGGCGGAGGGCGTTGGCGCCCCGCCCATCGGCATAGCGACCGTAGGCCGTGTGGCCCTGCCCCAGCGGCACCGCGACGACGTCGGGCCGCAATCCGGGGTAGAGATAGACCGGCGCCTCGATCGCGCCCGCGGCCGACCGGACCTCCACCACGTCGCCCTCGGCGAGGCCGAGGCCGGACGCGGTGTCGGGGTGGAGCTCCACGCAGGTACCCCACGTCACCTTGGTCACGGGGTCGGGCAGCTCCTGGAGCCAGGGCCGGTTGGCGCCACGCCCGTCGTACAGGGTGGGCGAGGGATACACGATCGCCGTGAAGCGGCCGCCCCCGGTGGGCGTGGGCGGGTTGAGCGCGATGTCGCGCGCGACCCGCACCGGCGAGGCCGGCAGGTCCCGCCACACGCCGCCCCGCTGCACCGCCTCGCGCCAGAACTCGTCGAACGGCCGCCGGTCGGCCAGCTCGCGCTGCAGCTCACCCCAGCGCTCCTGCAGATACGCCTTGTACCCCCCCTCCGGCGCCGCGCCCGCGAACCGCGCTCCCAGAGCGCCCCCCATGCGCCGCGCGACGTCGATCAGCACGTCGCCGGTCTGGCGCGTGTCGAACACGGGCTGCATCACCGGCTGGAGCAGCGACCGCACGCCGGCCCGGGGGGTGTAGTCGTTCCACTGCTCGTAGGGATCGTGATCGGGGAGCACCAGGTCGGCGAGCGCCGCGGTCTCGTCGAGGCAGCGCGCGAAGCTCACCTTGAACGGCACGGCGGCGAGCGCCTCGGCGACGCCCAGTCCGGGCGGCGTCGCGTAGGCCGGATTCGCGCCGTGCACGAACAGCACCCCGATCTCGTTGCGCCGCGCCGCCGCCACCAGGTCCGCGACCCCGACGTACGACCCGTTTCCCCCGCTCGCGGCGGGTTCGAACACGACCGTGCGCCCGACGTTCCCGGCGACGTAGTTGAGCAGGTTGACCGCGACCGCCGTGAGCTGGGCGTCGCGGTGCTGGGTGCCGGCGCCTCCCGGGAGCGCCAGGCTGGGCCGGGCGGCGAACTCGGCCGCCAGCCGGTGGACGGTCTCGGCGGGCACGCCGGTGCGCCCCGCGACCTGGTCCGGCTCGTACGGCTGCAGCAGTCCCCGCAATTGAACGGCGTCGGCCGGCGCGCGCTCGAGATGGTGGTTCACGATCACGTGCGCCATCGCCAGGGCGAGCACGCCCTCCGTCCCGGGCACGGGGGCGATCCACTCGTCGGCGCTCATCGCCGTCATGCTGAGGCGCGGCTCGACATGCACGTACCGGCCCATCCGGCCGTCGTGGTAGCCGTGCGCCGCCGCGAAGCCCCGCGCATGCTCCACCGGACTGAGCCACGTCTCGAGGAAGTCCGCGCCGAACGACACGAGGCACTCGGCGTCGCCGAGGCGATAGGACGGGATCGCGTCGATCCCGAAGACCGCCCGGTTGGCCTGCCACAGCGCCTCGTACGCGAACGGCTCGAAGGTCACGGCGTGGGAGGACCCCAGCGCGCTCAGCCAGTCGCGCACGAGGCGGTCGAACGAGCCGCCCTCGTTGCCCGTGAGGAACCACAGCGAGCCGGCCGGCGCACCCTTGAGACGCTCGACGACGCGGGTGATCGCCGCTTCCCAGGTGATGGGCGCGAACGTTCCGGTGAGCGTCCGCTCCATCGGGCCGCGGATCCGATCCGGGTTGTAGGTCCCCTGCAGCGAGGCCTGACCGCGCGCGCAGACCCTGCCGCGATTCACCGGGTGATCGGGATTCCCCTCGACCTTCACCGCGCGGCCTTCCCGCACGCGCAGGTACACGCCGCAGCCCGCCGGGCACTCCCGGCAGGTCGAGGCGTAGTAGGTCGCGAGCCCCGGGATCTGGTCCTCGAGCGGGACGAGATAGGGAATCAGCTTCTCGACGCGCTCCGTGGAGCATCCCGCCATCGCCGCCGCGCCGCCGCCGGTGACGCCGAGGACCTTGAGGAACTTCCGGCGATTCATGCCGTCGGTCATCGAGCCTCCACCCTCAGTAGTGACAGGCGCTGCAGTCCGTGGTCACAGGACGGCCCGGCTGATCCTTGTACTCCTTCGTCTTGTGACACGCAATGCACCAACCCATCTTGAGGGACGCGAACTGATAGACCTGCGGCATGCGGTTGACCTGGCCGTGGCATTCCTTGCAGTTGAGCTCCCCCGCCACCACGTGCCGCTCGTGCGAGAAGTGCACGAACTGCGACAGGCGGTGCACCTCGACCCACTGGACCGGCTGCTTGGCCGCGACGGCGTCGCGCAGCTTCTGCACCTCGGGGTTGCCCGACCCAACGATCAGGTGGCAGCCCATGCAGGAGGCGAGCGACGGGAGCCCCGGGCTCGGACTGCGCTCGACGTTGTAGTGACAGTAGCGGCAGTCCATGCGGTATTGGCCGGCGTGCACGTCGTGGCGGTAGAAGATCGGCTGGCGCGGCCCCGGCAGGCCCACCGTGTCCACGTCGACCGGCGCCTCGTAGGTGAGATCCACCACGGTATCCGGCTGGACCTTGGGACTGGCCGGCCCCTGCGAGCGGAGCCCGCGCGCCGCAAACACGGTGAGCGCGCCGACCACCACCACCGCAGCCCCCGTCGTCACCGGCACGACCCACCTGGTCATTCGCTCATCCTCGGACGGCTTGAGACACCCGAAACCGGTCGGGCGTCGACGCGCGACGTGCTCGTGTGCCCAGGCACCGCTCGCCGCGCCCTGGACGCGCGGAATCGGCCGCTGGAAAAATAGTCAGGGGGATCCGGACGGCAACCGCTCATCGGAAGCTTGCAGGAGCCATTGCTGCAGGTTTCCCGACGTGATGCGCTCGCGCTCGTCGCTCGGGAGCTCGAGCAGGTCGAGCTTGGCGATGGCCCCGTCCGGAATGCGCAGCGGCATGCCCGTTCCGAAGGTGAACCGCGCGAGCCCCACCGTCCCCAGCAGCAGGCGCAGATGATCTTCCGGCGGGCCCCAGATCCAGGAGATGTCCCACAGGATCCGGCGCGCCTCCGCGGGCGTGAGGCCAAAATGCACTTCCTCGACCACGGCCCGATCGGCGTGGGTCACGATCAGGCGGGCCTGCGGATCGACCCGGGCGAGGGCGCGGATCGCGGCCGCGGGAAGGTCGGGCACGAGATCCAGCGGGTGACGCTGGCGCACGTCCTCGAAGCGCACGGTGAGGATGAGCGGCAGCCCGGCCGCGGCCGCCGCGCCGATCAGTCCCCGCATCTCCGGCCCCGCCGCGTCGAGACCCTGGCAGGTGGGGTAGGCGCGCACCGCCGGCGCCCCCACCTCCCGGGCCATGCGCAGGTCGTCTTCCCAGCGGGGCAGCGCGGGGTGGATCGTGGCGACGCCGCGCAGCCGCTGCTCATGAGGGCGCAGCAGCTCGGCCAGCTCCGCGTTGGCGTCGGCCGGATCGCGATGCCACGCCGACGGCAGGTGGCCGACCCACGCGGTGGCGATTCCCGTCCGGTCCATCTGTTGGAGCAGCCCGGTGGGCGTCGGGTCGGGAAGATGGCGGAACGGATAGCCGCCCACGAATGTCGCGACGTCGATCGTCATCGGAAGCTCCCGCGCGGAAACAGCGCCTCCGCATTGCCGTGCCGGATGCGCGCAAGGTCCGCGTCACTCAGCCCGAGCGACTCAAGGTAGCGCAGCTTCGCCAGCCCGGTGTCGAGCGTGACGTCGGCGCCCCAGAGCAGCCGCCCGGCGCCGACCGCCTCGAGGGCGTGCTCGAGCATGCCGGTGTCGATTCCGCTGCCGGAGAGATCCACCCACACGTTGGGCACGTCGCGCAACACGCGCAGCGAATGCGCCCAGTCCCCGCCCCCGCCGAGGTGCGCCAGGATGAAGCGCGCCCGGGGATGGCGACCGGCGAGGCCGGCCAGCTCGACCGCATCCGACGCTTCCTGGCCGGGCCACTCCCGCCGGCGGTGCTGCCACACGTGGTGCAGGATGGGCAGGCCGCGCCCGGCCGCCAGCGCCGCGATCGGATCGAGCAGCGGGTCGTCGGCGCGGCGGCTGGCGGCGAGCTTGATCCCCACCATGCCGGCCGTGGCGCGCGTCTCGATCTCGCCGAGGGCGTGGTCGGTATAGTTGGGGTTGACCAGGCAGTAGCCGAACACGAGGCCCCGGTGCTCGTGACACAGCGCGAGCATCCGGCCGTTGGCCTGGTGCACGTCGTCCTCCGACGGGAAGTACACTGGCGAGCGGACGCCCCAGCTGCCGAGCATCGAGGCCACGTGCGCCGTGATGCCGATCCGGCGCCCCGCCTCCAGCCGGGCGGCGTTCAGCTCCCGCCAGTTCGCGTAGGGCGAGCGCTCGGTGTAGAAATGCGCGTGGACGTCGATCAGCATGTGGCGCCGACCTCCCCGACCGCCTCCCCAACGCGCTCCAGCGCCGCGGCGATCGTCGCATCATCGTGTGCGAGCGAGACAAAGTTGTAGGGCCCCCGCCGGAGCAGAACGCCGCGCGCCGCCGCCCCGGCCGCGACCCGCGCTCCGGCCGCGTCGTCGCGGAACCGCAGGAACGAGAACTCGGCCACACCGCCCACGCCAGCCACGACGTGAGGGTAGGCGTCCGCGAGGGACCGCAGGCCCGCGAGGAACCGCTCGCCGCCCGCGGCGACCCGCGCGACGGCGTCCGTCGTCTCGCAGACCTCGAGCACCGCCAGCCCGGCGGCGAGGGCCACGGATTCCGTCGCCAGCGTCGAGGAGATCCACGTGCGGGCCGCCGCCGCCATCAGGGCGCGCGGCCCAGCTACCGCGGCGATCGGCAGCCCGTTGCCGAGCGCCTTGCCCAGCACCACGAGGTCGGGCGGCACCCCGTAGCGCCGCGCCGCCCCGCCCGGGCCGAACCGGATCCCCGTCTTGATTTCGTCGAACACCAGCACCGCCCCGGCGCGCGTCGCGGCGTCACGGGCCGCGCGCAGCCACGTGGGGTCGGGCGCCTGCTCCACCACCGGCTCGATCACGAGCGCGCACGGCCGCGGGTGCTGCTGCAACGCCTGCTCGAGGTCCGCGCCGTCGTTGAACCGCAGCGCGCGATGCAGCCCGCGCACCGCCGTGGGGACGCCGGGCTCGGCCTGCGACCAGTCGAGCCAGCCGTGGTAGCCGCATGAGAAGACGACGTCCCGGCCGGTCGCGACCCGCGCGATCCGCACGGCCGCCGCCACGGCCTCCGCGCCCGTCTTGAGGAACCGCACCGCTTCGGCGCCGGGCACCCACGGGAGCAGCCGCTCGGCGAGGGCCTGCTCCTCGACCGGCGGCAGGGTCCCCACGCCACCCGCGCGCAGCGCCCGCTCCGCGGCGGCGCGCACGGCCGGGTGCCCGTAGCCCAGCGCCACCGCGCCGAGCGCCATGCCCAGATCGATGAACTCGCGGCCCCGCTCGTCCCACAGGCGGCAGCCGGCCGAGCGCACCATGCGGCCGGGACCCTCCCGGTCGCCGAACAGCACCTCGCGGCGCTTGCTGCCGGTGGACGTCCCGCCGGGGATCGGGCCATCGCCGTCGCGCGGGGCCGTCACCGTACGCCGCTCCGCTCGAGATAGCGCACCACCTCGATGCACATGGCGCGGAGCAGCTTGGCCTCGCGCCCGTCGAGCGGCGTCCGGTGCACGACCCCCCGCACGGTCCGCATCACGAGCTCGGCGTTGCGCGTCTTGAAGAACTCGATCGCGTGGAGCGTCTCCGCGGCCGAGGCAATCAGCTGCTCGACGGCCTCGTGGGTGGCCGGTGGCGCGGTCTTGCGCGGGGACTTGAGCGGCGGGAGAGCCTCGCGCTGCACGAACAGCTCATACGCCGCGACGCAGAACGCCTGGGCCAGGTTGAGCGACGCATGCTCCGGACTCGTGGGAATCGTCACCTGGCGATGGCAGCGATCCAGCTCCGCGTTGGTGAGCCCCTTGTCCTCGCGGCCGAACACGAGGGCAACCCGGTGGCGCGCGGCCGTCTCGAGGATCTCGGGCGCGGCATCCCGGGGGCGCCGCACGTTGTGCTTGGCCGTGCGGCCGCGCGCCGTGAACCCCACCGCCAGCACGCAGTCCGCCAGCGCCACGTCGAACGAGTCGTACAGCGCCACGCGCTTGAGCACGTCTCCGGTCTTGTGGGCGATGCCCTCGACGCGGTGGGGATCGTACACGGCCGGCTGCACGAGGCGCAGGTCACGCAGCCCGAAATTCTTCATCGCGCGGACCACCGCGGCGATGTTCACGAGGTCCTGCGGCTGATGCAGCACGACGACGACGCTCATGCGATCTCCGCCACCAGCGCGGCCTCGGGGCTCTCGCGATCGCCGCGCAGATAGACCCATCCGCCACCTGCGAGTGCCAGCTGGCCAAGCCGGCGCGTCCGGCCGCGCGCCATCTCGTTCACACTCAGCGTGAACCGCAGGCGGTCGCCCGAGGCGAGCGTGGCCCCGGTGTCGCAGCGCACCACCAGCTCGTACCCACTCACCGTCCGCCGGCAGCGACCGGACACGCGTCGCGCGTCGCCGGCGGTGCCCGTCACGGCGCGCACGCGCAGCGACCCAGTCGCCAGATCGGGCAGCACCACGTACCCCTCCCACTGCTCGCGCCCGACGTAGCACTGCACGCCGTCAGAGTGGATGTCCGCCGCCTCGTTGTCCAGGGCGGGGTCCGGCGCGTCCGGCGCGCGCACGACGATCTCCGGCTTCGTCACCAAGATCCGGAACCAGAGCGCCGATCCCCATGCCGCGACGTCCAGCTCGGCAGTGAGCCCCCCTGAATCCCCCCACGCGCGCTCCGACCGACGGTAGTGCTCGGCGCCGAGGGTGAAGCGGACCGCCTCGGCCGGCCACGCCTCGAGCGACGGCTCCGCCGCGGCGCGCGGGAGCCGCACGTCCGCCGGCCGGGGCGGCGCCGGAGGAGGCGGCGCGGGTCGCTCGACCGATTTCCGCGCCGCCAGCTCGATCGCACCGGATGGGAGCGCGATCACGAGGCCGTCGTCCGTTTCCTCGAATCGGGTCTCCCCCCACCGCTCGCCCGATACCACGATGCCGCTCGCGCGCTCGACCACCGCCCGCGGCGCCGCATCCCGACTGTAGAGCTGCACCCACCGTCCCGGGCCCGGGGCGCGCCGGATCAGGAAGGTGAGCGGATCGCCGTCCGCGAAATCGGCGCCGGGCGGGCCCGGTGCCGCGGCCACGAGCACGATCTCCCCGGCACGCGGCGCGAGCAGCACCCGGGCACCCACGGCATCGCGCGTGAGGATCGGCTGATACGGCGCCGCGACCTCGGCGACACCCATGAGGAAGCCGTAGCCCGTCTCGTGCCCCACCGCGGCGGGCGAACGCTCGGGCGCCGCCCACGGGCGCTGTGCGACCTCGATCGGTCCCAGCGGGTGGATCGGCAGGTCCACCAGCACGTCAGCCGGGGCCGCGACGGTCACGACGTCGAGCACGTACTCCGGTCCAACCACGACGCTGCGACTCACCCGGGTGCCCTCCCCCATCAGGCCGTCGGCGCGCACCCGGCACCAGTGCCACCCGTCCCGCTCGCGGAACGCGTCGCACCAGACCTGGGCAGGCCGCTGACCAATCCCCGTCTCACCCGGAGCGTTGTGCGCCAGCGTGGAGCGATACCAGTGCAACGAGCGCTGCACGTAGGAGCCCGTCCCGAAGTCCGCGAGCAGCGGCCCGTCCCAGAACACCGAGAGGTGCAGCC
>Ga0153916_10000164_pt1 | contig 39983 bp, 36 predicted proteins | sample Opewatmetagenome_FD_109642 | JGI IMG/M metagenome (GOLD analysis project Ga0153916, IMG submission 109642) | Freshwater wetland microbial communities from Ohio, USA - Open water 3 Core 3 Depth 4 metaG | ecosystem: Environmental > Aquatic > Freshwater > Wetlands | place: USA: Ohio, Lake Erie...
GACATTGTGCAACGGGACGTTGCCCTCGTTGCAGACGTGGTAGTGGAAGGTGACCTGGTCGCCCGGCTGGATCTCGAGCACGTCGCCGTCGGCGGCGTCGCCGGCGGTCTTGATGATCGAGATCGCCGGGTTCTCCGTCGCAGAGCAGTTTTCGTCTGCGGCGGAGGTCCCGTCATCACTCACGTCGACGAGCCCGTTCGGTACAGATGACCCGCCCGGGTAGAGGGCGTCCGTCGATGATGCGGTCGCCGTATTGATGACGTTCACGCCGATGTCATTGACGGTCGTTGTGTAGGTGAACGTCAGCGTCTTGGACTGGTTCAGCGTCAAGTCGAACGGGTTCGGGTCGTCGAGGGTGCCGGTGAGGGTGTCACCGACGGTGATTCCCAGGATGGACATGTTCCCGAGGCTCGTGTTCTTGACAGTGATCTCGTACGTGATCGTGTCACCCACGACCACGGGCCCGTCCACTGTCGAGCAGGCCTTCGTGACGGTCAGGCGCGGCTCGACCAGGTTCGTGTTGACGGCCTGGTTAGACTCGATGCCCGTCTCATCTCCCTGCGGGAATTCAACGGTTCCGGTCGAGTTCGCCGAGGCGGTCCATCGCTGGGGACTGCCGTTGAGGTCCGGCGTATCAGTCACGTACACCAGCGTGTTTACGCAGGTCACGAAGTCAGGTTCAACGGCGTCATCCACGCACCCCGGCAGGCTTGAGTACGTGTACTGTTCGCCTGACAACACGTCGAGGCCCGTGGCCAGCGTAATAAGATCACCGTCGTCGTGTGCCGCCGTGCCGTCCGGCAGGTCGACGGTAAGCGTCACGCCGGTGTAGTCGCACGCGATGTTCGGTGCGCCTACCTTGTTTTCGAGCGTCACGCTGTAGCGGACCGTATCGCCGACGACCGCGTTTCCGATCGAGCGCACCATGTCTATACCTTGGGCGCTCGTGTCACAGCCGACCGGGCCCGCAAAGGCCTTGTTCGGATTGAGCGGGGAAAGCAGAAGCGATGTGAGCACGGCTAGCGTCATCAGCGCGAGCACCAGCCATTTGGCTTTGAACATAGTTCCTCCATGAAGTGCCGGGGTGACCCGGGGTCCTTTTGGTGCGTCTGCTGCAGCGATTAGGGACCAAGGCTCATGACATTGCTCGTCCTCCTAGGGTTTCCTATGCCCCCACCGAACGATCGATGAGCGTTTGTAGATGACTGTTTGTCGATGACTGTTGGTAAGTGGTCGCTGCGTACGCGCCTCAGCAAGCGTGAGGACGTCGATGTGAGGAAAACCGCTCAGAGAAAAACAAGAACAGCGGAGACCCAGCCTCCGCTGTTCGCGAAATTACCGACACCCACCCCAAATGCCGTGCGTACAGCCCGGCTGCGGCGCGAATGACCAACCACCACACGCCACAAACAAATGTAAGCCCGACCTGTTCATTCTGTCAATACCCAAATTGGGAGCTTGACGGTGGGCCTGTTATGCAGATGCCCGACGTGCGTTCCGTCCCCGCCTGGAGGGGAGAAGCGCAGGGACTGGCTACGGACGACGTGAAGCTAGGCTGCGCCTGACGGGCGCCTAACGAGCGCCGCCCTGGAGGTCAACGATGGCCGGACTCCGGCTGAAGAGGCAAGCTGCCCGCACCGGCGGTGTTCTCGGTCAGGCCGATCGACGCCAACCGCTCTGAGAGGAAGGTCGCCCGGTCGCGGCTGTGCATCCGGGTTACCGCAGTTCGGGCACACCGAGAACGAAGACAGCCGCTCGGAGTATTCGATCACGCTCTGAATCACCTAGCCGTGGCTCCACGTCAGCGGCGACACCGAGAGGGGCGCGTCCGTCTGCGCGTCCTGTTCGGCCAGGACCCCGCTCGGCAGCGCCCGCGATGCCAACCAGTTCAGAAGCTCCAACGCCGCGCGAGGTCCTTTTCGTTCCGGGCGCCCGCGATGTACCACTGCGCGAGCCAGAGCGTGCACACAAACCACGGGTTGCCCGGCACTGTCGCCGCAGTCAACTGCCCGGCGTGTTCGGGGGCGCGTGGGTCTGCCGGCGTCGGTCGCAGCCTGCTGCCTCGCGACAGGTGATCAAGGACGACCAGCTGGAGAGTTTGGCGTGTGGTCGGCCGCTGATCCTGGCGTCAGGTCGTTCGACGATCCGGGCGCGCGATCATTCTGCGGTCCCGGCGTGTGGCCATTCTGCGGTCCCGTCGCATGGTCGCTGGTCGCCGTCGCTTGCCCCGGTGCTGTCACGTCGACCCGCGCGGCATGCAGATTCCGCTGCGCGGTCACGTCGCCGAAGATCGTCGCCAGCGCGCCCTCCGCGATCGTACCGTTGATGGCCGTCTGGGCGTCCGTGTTCACCTTCCACTCACCCGAGGGGTTGGTGAGCGTGAACGTGTTGCCGTTGACGTGGGCGACCGTGCCGCTCACGACAATTACCGTCGGTCGGTTCAGGTCTCCCGGCGTTTGAGTCTTCGATGCGGACGTTGGCGTGCCCGTTGAGTGTATGAGGCCACCCGGCCGGTTGGACCCTCCCCCCGCGAGCCCCAGCGTGACCGCACGCTCGACTCTTGATGGGAGGCCGGTCAGTTCGCTCACGGTGCCGGCCGCGGCAGCCGCAGCACCCGCGAGCGCGAGGGCGGCGATGATGCCAGCGGGGACGGAAAACGATGCGAATCGCAGCCGTCTCTGCCACCATGCCGGCCGTTCCGTCGCAAGTGTCTCCGGTGCCTGCGCCATCTGCGCGCGCTGCACCGCGGCACGGACGATCGAGAACTTGTCGGCCAGGCCCGCGGGGATCTTCGATGCGGCCGTCGCGGCGGAGAGGCCTGCAGCAGTCTGCAGCAAGGGCTCGAGCGCCTCAGCGTGCGCTGGATGCGCGGCCAGCACGTCGGGCAGCGGCTCCCCTCGACGCAGCGCGTCGATAGCCGCGTCCAATGCGTCATCTAGAGACTCAGTCCCGTTCATTCCCGGCCTTGAGGTTAGCGGTCTCGCTTAGCGACCGGCCTCCGCCACTCTGGGTTCTTCCACGCCGCAGGCGGTCCGACTCGACGAACGCCCGTTCGCTGCGAGTCGATGATTGCCGCTCACAGTGCTTATCTGGCTCGCAGGCCAAGAAGATATGTCCTGTCACGCTGAAAGCGGGCTTTGACAAGAAGCTGTCATGCCGCGGCAACAGTGGCGCGGCGTTGCCGGTCCACTTCCCTGACCCTCGCGGGTTCGCTTCTTCGGCCCGAACCCGTCACTTTGGTGACGCGGGCGACGTTAAGCACTGGAGTGGTGTGCGCTCTCGGTACCACCCCCATCGAACTGAGAGCGCACCCACTTTTCTTGTTGGTTTGGAGGCCGTGCACTCGCGCCGGCCCAACGGGGCTTGCCGAGTTGCCGATCCGCGGCCCGTCAGTCGGCGTCCAGGAGTCACCCCCAACAAATAGGCAGGGAAAAGGCAGAAGGGCGCAGACCGCGCCCTTACTCCCACCTCACCCTCAGTTCGCCCTCACCCCCAACCTCTTGCGGTGCTCTCACTGCCGCTGCGCCGGCGGAGGCGGACCGTTCGTAGCATCGCGATGCCGCCTGGTGCGGAGGAGTTCCATGGGGATCTGCGCTACGCGTGAAGTTTAGGAGCGCCGCGGTTGGGTGCGGCGATGGAGGCTCTCGGGCGAGAGTGGTCTACTCGGCGCGGTGCAATAAGCCCTACGCCCGTTCGTCGTTGGTCAGGATCAACGTGCCCGCCGCGTGGAACATCCCGCCGACGCCGTGGGCGATGCTCGTGCGCACATTCGGGAGCTGCGCCGCCGCCTCGCCGCGGAGTTGCCGTACCGACTCCTGGATGGCGAACATTCCGTACATGCCGGTGTGCGTGTAGCTGAGGCCGCCGCCGTTCGTGTTCAGCGGAAAGTCGCCGCCCGGCGCGGTGCGCATCTCCTCGAAGAACGGCCCGCTCTCCCCCTTGCCGACGAAGCCCAGTCCCTCCAGCGCGAACATTGGTGTGTGCGCGAACGCGTCATAGAACATCGCGTGGTCGATGTCCGCCCGGCTGATGCCGGCTTCGGCGAACGCCAGCTCCCCCGATACTTTGAACGCCCGCGACTCCGTGAAGTCGTGCATCATGCTGATCATCGAATGTTCCGACGACTCGCCCGTGCCGAGCACGTACACCGGCTTCTTCGGGAAATCCTTCGCCCGCTCCGCCGACACCACGACGAGAGCGCCGCCGCCGTCCGTCACGAGGCAGCACTCCAGCAGATGCACCGGATACGCGATCACTCGCGAATTCAACACGTCCTCGATCGTGAGCGGATCGCGCATCATCGCGCGCGGGTTCAGCTCGGCCCACCTCCGCGTCGCGACCGCCACCGAAGCCAACTGCTCGTGCGTCGTGCCGTACTCGTGCATGTGGCGCAGGATCGGGATCGTGAAGCGCGTCGCCGGGCCTGCGACGCCGTACGGCTCCTCGAACTGCCCGCTGAGGGTCTGGCGTCCGCCGCCCCAGCCGCTCTCGCCGACGCGCGACCGGCCGCTCTGGCCGTGCGTGATCAGCGCCGTCGTACAGAGGCCGGCCCTGATCGCGGCCGCAGCGTGCCGCACATGGAGCATGAACGAGCAGCCGCCTACCGATGTCCCGTCGAGGAACTTTGGCACGATGCCCAGGTACTCCGCGACCGCGACGGGCGACTGGCCGGCGCACAGCACGCCGTCGATGTCGTCCTTCGTCAGGCCCGCGTCGGCCAACGCGTTCAGCGCCGCCTCCGCGTGGAGCTGAATCGCCGACTTGTCCGGCTGCACGCCGACGACATCGGTCTCGGCCGCCCCTACGACTGCGGCGCTCATCCGAAGGCTCACGGCGCCCCCGTTCGCGGCTGGAACAACGGCAGCGTGATCCGCTCGTCCTGCTGCTCCCACGTCACCTCGACGGGCAGGTCGATCGGCAGGTTCTCGGGCGTCGGATCCACGCCGATGATGTTCGTCATCATGCGCGGCCCCTCTTCCAGTTCGACGACTGCGATGACGTACGGGGCGTAGTCCTGGAAGCCCATCGCCGGGCGGTGATTGATGACGTACGAGTACAGCCGGCCGCGGCCGCTCGCGGTGAACCACCCGACGTCCTTCGACGAGCAGTGTGGGCAGAATGGCCGTGGGAAGAAGTACGCCTTGCCGCAGGCGTTGCAGCGCTGGATGCGCAGCTCGCCGCGGCGGGCGCCGGCCCAGAACTCTGCGGTCTCGGGTGTCGCCTCCGGGATCGGGCGCTTCGGCATGGCGCGGGCAGTATGCCAACGTGCATGGCGTGACGGAAGGGAAAGACGCTTGGCTCTCGCGACAGAGTTGACACGGCCGCTGACCTACGCGGCCTCGTACTCCTCGCCGGCGTTGATACCTATCGCCGCGGCGACGGTGTGCAGGTCCTCGAGCAGGTCATCAAGCTCGACCTCGCCCGCCAGCTCCAGGATCGCCGAGAGATCCTCCTGCTCGATCTGCGTCGTCTGGAACATGTTGAGGAGGTCGCTACTCGTGGGGTCGGCGGATGCGGCCTTCTCCTCAGCCTGGAGCCCCGCTGTGATAGCGTCCTCCGCGGCCGGCTCCTCCTCGGCGAACATCGAGCTGGAGAGTTCGTCGGCGTCTTCGGGAGTGTCTTCGGCCGCCCCGGCGGGAGCCGGGTCGCCCTTCTTGCCCTTCTTGCCGAATGCCATCGCCTGCCACCTGCCTTCGGACGCGCCGCACGGGCGCGCGGATGCTCCTGTGAGTATCGGCAGGCGTAGGGGATTCCCTTAGGGGACACGACAACGAGATGGAAGCCGAAAACAGGGACCGGAATCTGGACGAGCCGTCGAGTGACGCCACCGGAAGACGGTGGAAGACAGGGCGTCAGGATTCGACGGCAGCCGGCGGAGTCAGTGACCGGCGGTCCCTCAGAACAGGCCCTGCTTCTGGGCCTTGGAGAGGAGCTTGAAGAGCTCGTAGAAGTTGCTGACCCCGGACTCCGCCAGTTTCTGGAGCAGGGCGCCGCGACGATCGATCTCTTTGTAGATCAGGCGCCGCTTCTTCTCGGACAGCCCGCGCCGCGGGGCGACGCGCTGCTCCATCAGGTAGCTGTTGTTCAGGCCGACGAACTCGAATTCGTCCCTCACCGGATCCCAGCGGTATATCTCAACGAACGAGAACGAGCCGTTCGTCGGATCGTAACCGATGATTTCGGAGATGCTGATAATCCGGCGCCCGATCTTGCCCGTGGGCAGCCGTACGGCGCTGCAGATCACGACGACGTTCAGGTTCTCGACGTAGGTGCGCGGCACGCTGATCGGCGCACCCGTCACGCGCTGGATCAGTTTCTCCACCGTTGCCGCGTGGAAGGTTGCGCTGACTGCGTGGCCGGTCATCATCGCCTGGAAGGCGATGTTCCCCTCCTCGCCGCGGATCTCACCCACGATGATGTAGTTGGGGCGCTGGCGGAGGGCGGCCTTCAGCAAGCTGAACATGTCAACGGCGCCGCCCGCTTGACTCATGTTGCCGCGGACGACCTCGCGCGTCCAGTTGGGGTGCGGCACCTGCACCTCCGGTGTGTCCTCGATGCTCACGATCTTCGCGTCGGGCCGGACGAACGTCATCAGCGCATTCATCAGCGTCGTTTTGCCGGACGCCGTCTCGCCGGAGATGAAGGTGTTCATCCCTTCCTCTATGATCAGCGATAGGTATCCCGCCATCTGCCAGGTCAGTGCGCCCGAGTTGCAGATGTCGACGATGCTCAGCGGGATGCCCATGAACTTCCTGATCGTGAAGTTCGAGCCATTCTTCGACACGTCTCCGCCGTACACGATGTTGATGCGCGAGCCGTCCGGCAACGTCGCGTCGACGATCGGGTTGCGGAACGTCACCGGCTTCTTCATCTTCTCGGCGAGCTTCAGCACGAAATCGTCCAACTCCTCGTGCGTGTCGAAGTTGATGCTGCTCTTCAGCGATCCGAACACCTTGTGCTCGATATATACGGGACCGATGCCGCTGCAGCTGATGTCCTCGATCCAAGAGTCCGAGACTAGAGGTTCGAGCGGACCCATGCCGATCTTGTCGCGGATCACCATGTACTTGAGGCTGTCGAATTCGGCCTGCGTGACCTTAATCTTGCCGCCTTTGCCGCCCGCCTTCGCGCCACCGAACGGCAGCTTCACAAATCCGCCCTCACCCTTGCTCGACGATGCGGCTGCGACGACCGCCGCAGGCTGCGGTGCGTCGAGCACCATGCACGAGTCGTCGATCGCCTTCAGCAGCACCTCCGTCTTTTCTTCGGGCGTGGTCGCGTCGGCCAGGATCTCGACGAAGTCCAGCAACCGGAACTCCACCTGCTCGATCAGGTCGCCGATCGTGTCCGTGCCGGGCTCGATGGCGATGTAGAAGTTCCTCGCCTCGGCGCTGTCCGGGAAGATGTGGATGTAGGTATTGGCCCCGACCGGGTAGATCAGGTTCGGGTCCTTCATGTCGCCCATCTTGCGGTTGATCTCGGGATAGAACTCCGGGACCCCGAACTCGGCCAGCGGCACCTTGTGCAGATACGACATCAGGTGCGGCGCCCTCTCCGCCTGGTCACGCAGCTCAGGCGGGAGCAGGTTGTGAATCGGGCACTGCGTACTCCCACCGTTGCGGTGGTCGTCCACTTGGTCCGGGACGTCGAATGGCAGACGGTGCGGCATTTGTCCTTATGCCTTCGCGCTGGACACCGGGATGATGCGCATCCCTAACCCCGGCTCGACGTCGAAGCTCACGATGTTGCCAGTCGTCTTCTCCGCTCCGCGCACCTTCGCGACCTCCAGCACCTTCATGAGTTGATCGCGCATCTCCTCGGTGCGCAGCTTCAGATGCGCGTCACACAGTGAACGGATGCGCATGAACATCGCCTCTTCAAAGGCGTGCGAGTGCAGCGTGAAGAAGATGGTCATGTTCTGGTCGACGTACTCTTTGACCGCCGTGAGGAAGGACAGCGTCTGGCTCTCCGGCACCTGCGACACGAACGACGTCATCGAGTCGATGAAGATCACGTCGAAGCGCCCGCGGAGCTGGCCGAGGTGTGTCAGCAGTTTGTGGAACGCGGTGTTGGCCGCCTCGGGCGTCATGGCTGCGGGCACCGGGTACACGTTGATCGCGCCGAGCAGGTAGAAGTCGGTCACATCCAGGCTGAGGCTGGCCATCTGCCGGAAGAGGCTGCGCGCCGTGTTCTCCGTGGTGTACATGACGCACTTGAACCCGCTGTTCAGCGCGCCGTGCGTGAGCTGCTGCGTGATGACGCTCTTGCCGGCGTTCGACGACCCCTCGATCAGGATCAACGATCCTTCCGGGATGCCGCCGCCGAGCTTCTTGTCGATCTCCGAGCTGCCCGTCGAGACGACGCGACGTGCGCCTTCGATCTCTTCCTTCGTTGGCATCCTTCGGCCTCCATCCTGCACCGTCTCGCGGCGCGGCCTCCCTGCCTGCGCGTCGTCTCTCGCGAAAGATGCGCGCAGGGGACCCGGCAATGCTTGCTGGGCTCCCACATCTCTTGTCGGCAACGGCCCGGCGAAATGTAGGTGTGCGCACCCTCAACTCGCGCCGCCCGTCCCGCTTCGGGCGAAAACTCGGGAAGATCGAGCGGACGCGTACCAGGACGCCCGGCGCCGGGCGGGGGAATTCACCTACGGGAGCCGGCCGCGCCCGCCGTGATTCCGCTCAACTGCGCACTCCCGTAGACTCTGCGGCATATGGCTCCTGTCCCGCATTCGGTGTTCCGGCCTCGCAGCGTGGCCGTCGTGGGCGCGTCGTCCAACGTCGACAGCCCAGGCCACGACTACGTGAAGGCGCTCGTCGTAGCGGGTTTCCAGGGCCCGATCTACCCGATCAACCAGCGCGCGCCCGAGATCGCGGGGCTCAAGGCATATCCCTCACTCTCCGATGTCCCGGGCGACGTCGACCTCGTCATCTCGTGCATCCCGGCGTCCGGCGTGCTCGACCTCATCGGCGAGTGCCAGGCGAAGCGCGTCACGGCGCTGCACCTCTTCACCGGCCGCTTCAGTGAGACCGGCGACGCGCAGGCCGCGCAGCTCGAGCGGGACGTGAAGCGCCGCGCCGGCGAGGCAGGTGTCCGCATCATCGGCCCCAACTGTATGGGCATGTACGATTCCGCCGCCGGGCTGTCGTTTCGCCCCGACCTCCCCGTCGACCGCGGGAACGTCGCGTTCATCTCGCAAAGCGGCAACAACTCCGTCGAGCTGATGCTGCACGGGAGCGCGCGGGGCCTGCGGTTCAGTAAGGTCGTGAGCTACGGCAATGCACTCGACCTCACCGAGGCTGATTTCCTAGAGTTTCTCGCCGACGATCCCGAGACGCGGCTGGTCGGCGCCTACATCGAGGGCACCGCTGACGGTCGGCGCTTCTTCGAAGCGCTGCGACGCTGCGTCCGGGCGAAGCCGGTCGTCGTTCTCAAGGGCGGACGGACCGGCGCCGGCTCGCGGACCGCAGCGTCGCACACGGCGGCGCTTGCCGGCCAACGGCAGGTCTGGAGCGCGGTGCTCCGTCAGGCCGGCGCGGTCGAGGTCGCCACGTTCGACGATCTTCTCGACATCCTCGTCGCGTTCGCCTTCATGCGGTCGCCTCGCCCGACCGACAGGCTCCGGCCGAACGTCGGTGTCGTAGGTGGCGGGGGTGGCCGCGCGGTGCAGTCGGCCGACGTCTGCGAGGAGGCCGGCCTCGCCGTGCCCAAGCTGCCCGATGAGATCCGCGGCATGCTGCGCGAGAAGGCGCCGCAGCTCGCTGGCTGGGTGGACAACCCCGTCGATCAGTCGATCCTCGCCGGCAGCGGCGTCTCCGGCGCGCGCGTCCTGGAGATGATGGTCGAGAGCCCGCGGTTCGACGCGCTCATCGCTAACGTCGGCGAGGACTGGGTGCTCGGCCGCCCCGATGCCATCGAGCGCATGGCCCACCTCGTCGACCGCTTTGCGGCGATCGGCGTGAAGTCGGCGAAGCCGCTGGCGTTCGTGCTTGGCGCCGCCGACTCACCGGACGAAACGAAGTGGCGTGCCGTCGAAGGCGGCCGCACCCGTCTCACCGATGCCCGCCTCGCCGTTTATTCCAGCGTTGACCGCGCCGCGTCAGCGCTCAGCCGCTTCCTCGCGCATCACGCGCAAGCCTGATCACACGACCAGCGCGGCGTCGATCTCGTCGCGGTGCTCCGGGTACTTCTCGCCGAACGCGCGCAGCAGGCCGAAGCAGCCGCTCACCATCATGTCGCCGTGCGGTGTGGCGAAGTACGTTTCCAGGCGGCCGCCGCGGATCTTGCCGCGCTGCGGGCCCGTCACCGCGACGAGAGGCTGTCCGCCGTCCGCGGTCGTCCCGGGCGCGTAGTAGACGCCGTGGCCCTTCGTGTTGAACACGTCCTCGTGCGGCAGCGTGCCGGCGATCAGCCGCTCCGTGAAGTCCTCGATCTGCTCGCGCGTGATCTCGCCCGTGTGGTGCTCGTAGAGACTGACGATGCGCGTCCCTCGCAGGTGGAAGGCGAGCGCGTGCATATTGCCGAGGTTCAGCACGAGCTGCGCGCCGGCTTGGCGGACGCGAGGGTCCTGCAGCGCGCCGAGCGCCGCAGCCGGACCCGTGTCCAGGAAGACGATCGGCGCTTCGCCATCCTGCCGCCGCGCCGTCTCGACCACCGACCGGGCGCGCGTGAGGTACTGCGGCAGCTCGCCGGGGAGCAGGGAGAAGGCGGCGAGATCGTTGCGGGCTTCGACGACGCGTTGCAGGTGCTCGAAGCGGAAGAGACGGTCGGAGTAGCCGGGCGGGGCGGCGCCGTGGTCCAGGCAGCCGAGCGCGAGCCCGTCGAACCGCGGCGCGACGTCGAATGCGGCCAGCGCCTGGCGGATCGCCGGCAGGTCGAGGTCCTGCAGCACGACGCGGTCGACGCCGGCGAGCCGGGCCGCCTCGTCGTCGCTGACGACGCGGATGCCCATGCGCCGCACCTGCTCCAGGTCGTCGTCGAACGTTTGCGCCGCGTCGGGTGTGGCGTAGGCCGTGACGCCGGCCCGCAGGTGATCCTCGACGGCCCACGCGCACGGGCCGCCGCCCTGGATCACGCCGGTGAGCAGCAGTGGCCGGCGGGCGGCCGTCGCGCGGCGGATGCGGCCCGCGGCGATCTGCGTCGCGCTGGGCATGACCATTTTGACGCTGTTCTCGACGGGCCCCGCCGAGTCGAAGAGCAGGATGTCCTGCGTGCCGGTGCCCATGTCGATGGCGAGAATCTTCATGTGTTGAGTGTAGCGAGGCCCGCGGGCCTGATGCTGTTTGATTGACTATCGGGTCCACCGTAAGCACTCGTCCTGCCGGAGTGCTAATCGCTTTGGGCGTCGACACGAGGCCTAACGTGGCGAACGGCCGCCCCCGGCAGGACGTGGGAGCGGCCGTTCATGCGGAAGGAGGGCGCAGGCGCGGGCGACGGTTCAGGCTGCGGTATCGGTACGAAACCCGGGTGACGGAGCGGGCCGCGCCGGCTCGTCCGGGAGGGCGCGCAGCGGGGGGTCGTCGGCCGCGGCGTCGTCGCCGAGCAGGGCGCCGGTCCAGAACTGGTACAGCAGCAGCGCGGCGGAGATGAGCAGGACGAGCGACATGGCGATGGCGAACATGGCGACGGCTCCTGATTCGAACATGCGTACTCTAGAACAGATGTACGCTGTCTGTCAAGGGGATCAGGTCACATGTTCGGCCAGGAATCCGCAGATTCAGGCGGGAAAGCGGGCGGGGAACGCCTGCCGTCTACCTTCTTGGCGGGAGCGGCGAGTGGCGCGCGGAGCCGTGCGAGTCGTGGCTGGCAGCGTCGTTCCCCGGGTGCGTCCAGCGCGTCGGTGTCGATCCATGTCACCCGGTGGTCGGGCGAGCCCTGTGCTATCGTGGCGGGCGTAGGGCGGAGGGGTCATGGACGACACGCTGCTCGTCAGGCGGGCGATCGCCGGCGATCTGGACAGCTTCGGGCAGCTCTACGACCAGTATTTCCCGCGCGTCTACGATTTCTGCTGGCGCGTGCTCCGCGACGCCGACGAGGCCGCCGAGACGGCGAGCGACGTGTTTCTCGCGGCCGCCCGGGGACTGCCGCAGCTCGCGCGCGCGGCCAGTTTCCGCGCCTGGCTCTTCGCCATCGCGCAGCGCGCCGTGCTGGCCCGCGCTGACCGCGCCGGCCGTGTCCCGCTGACCGTCACACCGCTGCACGAGGAGGCGTTCGGCTCGTTCGACGTGCCTGACCCGGCGCGCGTGGCCGACCCGGCGGTGATCGGCGGCGACCACGAGCTGGCTGCGCTCGTGTGGGAGGTGGTGACGTCGCTGAGTCCGCGCGACCTGGCGCTGCTCGACCTGCATCTGCGGCAGGGGCTCGACAGCGCGGAGATCGCGGACGTCATCGCGCTCAACCGGCGCGACGCGGCGACGCTCGTCACGCGCATGAAGGCGGCCGCCGCCGACGTGATCAGCAGCTACGTCGTGGCGCGCCGCGGCAGCAAGGACTGCGAGCGCCTCCAGGAGGTCGTCGCCCCGTTCGAGCTGCCGCCCTACAGCGATGGAGCGCGCCGGGCGGTCGACACCCACATCAAGGGGTGCGGCACGTGCCAGTCGTTGCGCGCGCGCCTCGTGCCGCCGCTCGACGTCTTCGGCGCGTTCGCGGCGGTGCAGGCGCCGGTGGCGCTCAAGGGCGACGTCTGGAGCGCGATCGCCGCGGGATGGACGGCCCGGCCCGCGGCGGCCGCGGCGTTCGAGCCGGCGCCGTATGCGCCGCAGGCCGCGGCCGGCGGCGGGATTGCGCTCGGCGGCATCGGCGGCGGGTCGGCCGGCGGCGTGTTCCCTCCGACAGCCGCGGGTGGCTGGGACCGGCGGCAGGTGCTGTGGTTCGGCGGAGCGGTGGCGGGTCTGATCCTGTTCGCGTTCATCGTCGGGTTCGCCGCCGTCCAGGCGATCGGCGGCGGCAACGGCGGCGGCGCCACAGGCGTCACGAGGACGGCGACCGCGTCGCGCACCGCTTCGCCGGTCGTCTCGATCACGCCCGGCGTCGCGGTCCAGAGCGCGACGCCGAACCTGACGCCGTCCGCGACCGCCGTCGACACGGAGACACCGACGCCAACGCCGACGCCGGTGCCGGCCACGCCGACGGCACCGCCGGCCACGCCAACGAAGGCGGCGGCGACGCCTACGCAGGCGGCAGGGACGCCCACGCCGTCGGCGGCAACTCCGACGAAGACCGCCGGCGTCCCCAAGCCGACCGCGCCCGCGACGCCGAAGGCCACGCCGACTCCCTGAGGCGATAGCACTTGCCGCGGCGACCTCAGAAAGGAGGTCGCGCGGCCGATGATCTCCCCAGAGGGGCGCCGCGGGCCTGCACGCGGCGACGGCGCCATGCGCCCGGCAACGACACAGGACGTTTTGATGAGGCGGCGGTTCTCCTGGCTGACCGATCTGCCGCCGTTGAGCGAGCGCACGGCCCGCATGGAGGGGCTGATCGCGCGCGTCAGGCTGCTGCTGCTGCCGGCCAACAGTGTCGTCCTCTTCTTCTTCCTGAACACGTCACACATGCACGTGACCATGGCCTGGGTCATGACCTGCGGCGCGTTCGCGTACGGGGTGGTGCTCGTCGTCACGGCGCCCTACCGCCGCTGGAGAATCTTCCAGGCGACGATGCTCTCCACGCTGATCGACTCGCTCTCGATAGCCGTATTCATCGGCGTGACGGGCGGCTCGCGCAGCCCGTTCTTCGTGCTCTACTACCTCGCCGCCGTCGCCGTGGCGATGCGGTTCGAGCTTCGGCAGGCGGTGATCGCGTGCGCGGTCTTCGCGTTCTCTTACGCGGTCGCGTTCTTCGTGACATGGGGCGGCACCGCCGATGAGTTCGGCCAGCTCGCGCTGCGCTGCACGTACATGTGGTTCGTGGCCGTCGGCGTGGGGCACCTGGCGCGCGAGGAGAGCAGCCGCTCACGGCAGGTCGAGGTGATTGAGCGGCTGCACGCGGAGAACGCGAGGCTGCTCAGCCGCAAGGAGCGTGCCGCCCGCGTCGACAAGCTGACCGGACTCCTCAACCGCGCGTACCTGGAGAAGGACGCGCAGAGGGAAGTGCGAAAAGTGCGCTCGTCCGGCGGCTACCTGAGCGTGCTGTTCTGTGACCTCGACCGCCTGAAGCGCATCAACGACGAGCTGGGCCACGACGTGGGCGACCGCGTGTTGAAGCAGGTGGGATCGGCGCTGCGGCAGAAGCTGCGCACGCAGGACCTGATGGGCCGCTACGGCGGCGACGAGTTCGTCGTGGTGCTGCCGAACCTGACGCGCGAGACGGCGTACGACCGCGCCGAGCAGTTCATCGGCGCCATCGCGACCGTGAACCAGGCGCTGCCGCAGGACCTGCAGATCGGCCTGAGCGTCGGCATCGCCACGTTCCCCTTCGACGCGCAGGACTACACGACGCTCGTCAAGGTGGCCGACCAGGCGATGTACCTCGGGAAGCGCGAGGGCGGCAACCGCGTGCGCACGGCGAACGACCTGCGGCTGTTCTGGGAGGAGATGCCGCGCCCGGCGTAACGCGACCTCGGCTGCTACGCCACGAGATCCAGGAACTGCTTCAGGATGCGCGCGGTCGCGCCCCAGATCACGTGGTCGCCCCAGCGGAACGAGTAGGCGACGATCTCGCGGCCCTGGTAGACGCGCGGCTCCGTCAGGAGATTGGACTCGTCCTGCAGGTGCGCCAGCGGCACCTCCAGGATCTCCGCTACCTCGATCTCGCTGTGGACGAACGGATACGGGCCGGGCTGCGTGATGCGGCCGACGAACGGCCGCACCAGGAAGTTGGAGATCGTGATCATCTCGTCGAGCTGGCCGAGGAGCTCGACGTGGTCGACGGCGACGCCGATCTCCTCCCACGTCTCGCGCACCGCCGTATGGCTGAGGTCGGGGTCGGTGGCGTCGTAGGCGCCGCCGGGGAAGGAGATCTGGCCCTTGTGGTGCTCCACGAGCTCCGAGCGCCGCGTGAAGAGCACGTGCGTCTCGCCGTTGCTCTCGTAGAGCGGCAGCAGCACGGCCGCCTTCGGAAGGGCTGCGTCGTGGATGTAGGCCGGCCTGTACCCGGCCAAGCGCGCGCGGATCCGCTCGATCATGCTCGCATTGTAAGGTGCGGCGGCGTGGCGGCCAGGTCAGCCGGAGAGGATCGGCACGACGCGGCGCTGCGCGTCGGCCTTCAGCCAGGCATACAGCGCGGCGCGGACGGGCCGCAGCGGCGCCAGCTCGGCGACGTCTTCCGCCGGCTCGACGAGCGGTGCCAGCGCGTTGACCGCCGAGCGCAGGGCATCGTGCTCCGCCCGGAGCGCCGAGAGGCGCAGCGACGCCGAGGGAGCCGGCAGCGCGCCGATCGCGTCCCGCGCGGGCCGCGCGTCATCGCGCGTGATGCCGGCCAGGGCGGCCGACGCATCGTGCAGCAGCGCGCGCAGCGACTTGTTCGCGTCGATCAGGTCCGGCACGGCCGTGTCGTAGTCGCGCGTGGCGATCGAGAAGAGCATCATCGAGAAGGCGAACTGCGCCTTGCCGTAGTTGGACTGCAGCTCGGGGGCGAAGTGCGACATGACGCCCGTCTGGATCGCGCGCAGCACCTCTTCCGGGTACGGCCTCATCCGATCAGCTCCAGCAGCTCCACCTCTATGCTCGGGTTGATGAAGGCGGTGAGGGCCAGCAGCAGGTCCGGCGTCGTCCCCTGGACGACCGCCTTCGTGCCGGTGATGAAGATGACGGCGAACTTGACGTTGCTGAACACCTCCCAGAAGCGCAGCACCTCCGGGTCGACCTTCACGCCGCCGGCCTCCTCGTACATCCGCACGAAGTCGTCGCGCGTGCAGAGCCCGCCGACCCTGTCGTCGCCCGCCCAGCGCCACGACTTGATCACCAGCCAGCCCAGGTCTTCGATCGGGTCGCCGGCGTGCGCCATCTCCCAGTCGAGGATGCCGGTGATGCCGGTCTTGTCGTAAAGGAAGTTGCCGGTGCGGTAGTCGGCGTGTACGAGCGCGAGGCGCTCGGGCGGCGGCGGCAGGTGGCGCTTGAGCCAGCTCAGCGCCAGCTCGAGCACGGGCTGCGGCTCGAGCGTGTCCGCACGCATGGTGCGCTCCCAGCGCTCGATCTCGTAGCTGGCGGCGTCGGCCGGCGACGGCGGCCGGTCCAGCAGCGGGATGGTGTCGACGTCGACGCGGTGAATCCTGGCAAGGATCTCCGCCTTCTGGCGGGCCACCGTCGGCCGGACGTCGGCCCATTCCGGGGCGGTGCAGAGCGTCCGGGCGTCGGTCGCGCCGGGCAGGCGGCCCATGATGAAGAACGGCCGTTCCAGCCAGGCGCCGTCGCGCTCGATCCAGTGGACGTCCGGCACGGGGATGCCGCTGCCCGCGAGGGCGGTGTACAGCTCGAACTCGAGGCCGGCGTTGCTCTCCAGCAGGCTGCCGGTGGGGTCGCGCCGGACGATGAAGCCGCGCTCGACGGCAGCGCCGCGCTCGTCCGACCAGCGGGCATCGAACGACCAGGTTTCGCGGGAGGCGCCGCCGGGGATGCGCGCGACATCCGAGACCGTGATCCCGGTAGCCGACGGCATCCGGTGCCGCAGGTACGCCGCCAGTTGCTCCGCCTCCACGGCCACAGGGTGTCCCGCTGCCGACCCTGGGTCAAGATGCGATTGGCCCGGGGTGGCCATGGACGCACGGGCGAAGCCCTCTCCCCCGTGATACGAGATGCCGATACTCAACCGCGTTTTCCGACGTAGGAGAAGCCCGTACGGGCACGGGTGCATGCTCGTTGGAGAGAGTCGTCGATGCTGACGGACCGCGGACCCCGCCCGTGCGGCGTGCCTGCCGCAACGACCGCTGCCTCGCGGAGGCGGCCTGATGACTGAGCGCCGGCGGCCGCCACGCCGCACCGCAGCCTCGCTCCGCCAGCTCCTGCGTACGCTGGACGAGCTCCCCGACGCGCTCGTCGTCTCCGGGGCTGATGGGCGCATCATCGCCCTGAACGAAGCAGCCGGGGAACTGTTCGGCTACAGCCCGTGTGAGCTGGTCGGAGAGCCGGTGGAGTCGCTGCTTCCTGAGCGCTTCCGTGAGGCGCACGTCGGACACCGGCAGGGCTACGCCGCGCGTCCTTCGCGCCGTGCGATGGGAACGCGTACCGGCCTCGTGGCGCTCCGCCGCGACGGCAGCGAGTTCCCGGTCGACCTGAGCCTCAGCCAGATGGCCACCACGCAGGGCCCCGTGGTCCTCACCGGCGTGCGCGACTTGAGCGAGCGCCTCAGCATGGAAGAGCGGCTTCATGCCACAGAGCGCAACTTCCGGGAGCTGTTCGAGAACGCGAACGACATCGTCTACACGCACGACTTCGAGGGGAACTTCACCGCCGTCAACCCGGTCGGACTGCGGACGTTCGGCTATGGGGAAGAGGACATCCCCCGCATCAACATCACGCAGGTCATCGACCCCGCGTACCTCGAGATCGCGCGCAACGAGGTGGTCCGCAAGCTGCAGGGCGCCGAACGGTCGGAGCCGTACGAGCTGCTGACGCACGCGACGGATGGTACGGACGTCTGGGTCGAGGTGAGCACCCGCATCATCCGAGAAGACGGCCGTCCTGTCGGCGTACAGGGGATCGCGCGCAACGTTACCGACCGTAAGACCGCGCAGAAGGCTCTGCGCGAAACTGAACAGCGTTTGGCGGGCTTCGTCGAGAACGCTCCGGTGGTCCTGTTCGCCATCAATACGGACGGCGCGTTCACGCTGCATGACGGGAAGGGGCTGTCCGATCTGGGGTACCCGCGCGGACAGCTGCTGGGCCGGTCCGTGTTCGAAGTGTTCGCGGGCATCCCGTCGATCGGGGAGAACATCCGCCGCGCGCTCGCCGGTGAAACCTTCGCGAGCGTCGCCGAGATCAACGACCGGCAGTTCGAGGTGTACCATTCGCCCATCCGCGACGAAGCTGGCGAGATCTGCGGCATGCTCGGCGTCGCCGCGGACGCGACAGCGCGGATAGAGGCCGAGCAGGCGCTGCGCACGAGCGAGCGGCGGTTGCAGGCCGTCGTCTCCGGCGCCCCGATCGGCCTCGTAGCGTTCGACGCCGAGGGGACGATCATCCTCTGCGAGGGGAAGGCGCTGGCGTCTCTGTCGATACGGGCGGACGAACTCCTGGGGCGGTCCGTGTTCGACGTAACCCGGCCATGGCCGGTGCTCGCGGACATGGCGAGCGAGGCACTGGCGGGCCACGACGTCAGCCGCCACGTCGAGCTGGACGGGCTGGTGTTCGACGTGCAGCTCACGCCGCAACGGGATGCTGACGGCCGTGTCCTCAGCGTCATCGTCGTGGGGATGGACATCAGCGAGCGTGCGGAGGCCGAGCGGGCGCTGCGCAGCGCGACGGAGTTCCAGGATCTGGTGATGCAGAGCACGACGGACGCGATCGTGGCGTTCGACATGGAGGGGCGCTTCACGCTCGTGAACCGCCGCGCGTGCGAGATGACCGGCTACACGCCTGACGAGATGATCGGCCAGTCATACGCGCTCGTGGTGGCGGAGCACCGGCTTGCCGAGACGACGGAGGCGCTGCGGAACACGCTTCAGCATGGTCTGCCGGTCGAGGCCTTTGAAACGGACCTCGTGCGTCGAGACGGCAGCCGCGCGGTGATCGCGTTCAACCTTGCGCCGATGGTAGAGCATGGCAAGATCGTCGGCGCGGTCTGCACCGCGGAGGACGTGACGGAACGGCGACGAGCGGCGTCGCTGCTCGCGGCGGAGGCGCGGCTGCTGGAGACGATTGCCGCGGGCCCGCCGACGCTCGACGCGCTCGACTCGATCGCGCGCCTCGTCGAGGAGCACGCCACGGATCTTCGCTGTGTCATCAGGGTGAAGGGCGGTGACGGGCTGGGCTGGCGCTGCCGCGCGGCACCGGGCGTCCCGGCCGACTTCATCGCGATGATGGACGAGGCGATCGCCGGCCCCCTGGGCGGCACCGTGCGAGACGGCGGCGAGGTCATCGTGGCGGACGTCGCCGATGATCCGCAGTGGGCGCCCGCGCGCGCCTGGGTGATGGCGCAAGACATCCGTGCCGTCGGGATGCTGCCGATCTGGTCATCCGACGGCTCGGTCATCGGCATCCTGTCGATCTACGGCGCACGGCCCGGGGAGCCTGACAAGGCGCAGCGCGAGCTGGTGGGGGTTGCCACGCATCTGGCCGGCATCGTCATCGAGCGCGTGCGGGACGAGGAAGCGCGCCGTGCCAGCGAGGAGCGGTATCGGCAGATTTTCGAGCGCAACACCGCCCTCAAGCTGCTCGTCGACCCGGACACCGGACGCATCGTGGACGCGAACCCGGCGGCGACGGAGTTCTACGGCTACTCGCACGAGGAGCTGACCGGCATGACGGTGTTCGACCTGAATCAGGCGCCGCGCGAGTTCGTGCTGGAGGAGCTGGCCCGCGCCAGGGCGGAGGATCGGAGCTACTTCCAGTTCCGCCATCGTCTGGCGTCCGGTGAGATACGGGATATCGAGATCTACGCCGGGCCCATAGACGTTGGTTCACGGACATTGATCTGCTCGATCATCCATGACATTGCGGAGCGCAAGCTCACCGAGCGGCAGCTCGCGGCGCAGCGGCACCTGCTGGAGCTGATTGCCATGGGTGAGCCGCTGGAGCGGGTGCTCGACATGATCGTGTCGGCGGTCGAGGAACAGGCGCCAGGCGCGTTGTGCTCGGTGCTGCTGCTCACGCCGGACGGCGGCCACCTGAGCAACGCGTCGGCGCCCAGCCTGCCCGCCGCCTACAACGCCGCGATCCAGGGTGTCGCCATTGGGCCCAGCGCGGGCTCGTGCGGCACGGCGGCCTATCGGCGCGAGCCGGTCGTCGTCACAGACATCGCGGCCGACCCGCTGTGGGATGGTCACCGCGATCTGGCGCTGGCACACGGTCTCCGGAGCTGCTGGTCCACGCCGATCTTCTCCGGCGGCGGCGACGTCCTCGGCACGTTCGCCATCTACTACCGCGAGCCGCGGGCTCCCGTCGAGGCCGACACCGCGCTGATCCGCATCGCCACGCACGTTGCCGGCATCGCCATCGAGCGGCAGCGTGCGGAGCACGCGGAGCGCAGCCGCACCGAGGAGCTGCAACAGCTGTACGGGCAGCTCGTCAGCGCCAACGCCGAGTTGGCCGAGTCGAAGGAGCGGCTGGAGGAGAAGTCACTTCTGCTGGAGCAGTCGCTGGACCAGGAGCGCGAGCGCGGCAGGCGCGACCCGCTGACCAGCACGCTCAACCACGCGGCGATTGCGGAGGCCCTGCGCGACCTGATCGCCGAGCGCGACTCCGAGCCCGTGGCGGTCGCCATGGTGGACGTCGACGGGCTCAAGGCGGCCAACGACACGTACGGCCACCAAGTCGGCGACGCCGTGCTGGTGCTGGTGGCGAGGGCGCTGGACCAGCACGGCGCGATCGTCGGCCGTTACGGCGGCGACGAGTTCGTCGCGATCCTCCCGGGCGCGGACCGGCGCGCCGGCGAGGCGTATCGGAACGCCGTGCTCGCGTCTCTCGCCGATGCCCGCGTCACCGACCCGCACACCGGCACGCCAATCCCCATCGTTGCCAGTATGGGCCTTGCCGTCTATCCGGAGGAGGCGGAGGCGATGGACGACCTGATCCGGCTGTCGGACAGCGCCATGTACGCGTCGCGGCGCCAGCGGGTGGCGGCTGGCGACAGCAGCGGACTATCGCGGGCGCTTGGCAGCGAGCGGGCCGCTCGGATGGTCGGCGAGATCGTGCCGTTGCTGACGTCGCCGGGCGACCTGAGCAACAAGTTGCGGCTGGTGAGCCACCGGCTCTCCGTCGGCGCCGGCTACGATGCCGTAAACTTCGCGCTGACGGGCCCCAACCAGGCGAGTGTCACTTCGTCGACGATACGAGATCTCTCCGAACGAGACCACGAGGCATGGAGCCGCCAGGCCCGGCGGTCAAACAGCGAGCTCACCAAGGCGCTTCACGCTACACGCCGGCCCCTGATCGTCGATGACATCGCGACGGATCAGCGCCTCCAGCCTCAAGAGCGGTCCATGCTGGCGCGCGCGGGCATTCGCTCCGCCCTGGTCGCACCGATGCTCTGGCACGGTGAGCTGATCGGCTCGCTGTCCGTCGGGAGCAGGCATGTCGGCGCGTTCAGCGCCGGCGACGTGGAGTTCGTCATCGCGGTCGCCACGCAGGTCACGGCGATCGTCCGCATGTCGTCGATGCTGAATGAGCTGCAGGCGTCGTCGGCGCGGCTGATGCGGGCGCACACGGAGACGGTGCTGATGCTCGCCGGCGCCGCCGAGGCGCACGACCACACGACCGGCCGCCACCTGCAGCGCGTCAGCGGTCTTACCGAAGCGCTCGCGCGCGAGCTGGGCCACAGCGAAGAGCAGGCGCGCGACCTTGGACTGGCGGCGGTGCTGCACGACATCGGCAAGATCCGCGTCCCGGACATGGTGCTCGGCAGCTCGGCGAAGCTCGCCGAGAGCGAGTGGGTGCTCATGAAGCAGCACACCATCTGGGGCAGCGAGTTCCTCGCCGGCCAGCAGGGGTTCGAGCTGGCTGCGCAGGTCGCCCGCTCCCACCACGAACGGTGGGACGGCGGCGGCTATCCGGACGGCCTCGTGGGCGACGCGATCCCGGAATCGGCGCAGATCACGGCCGTGGCGGACGCCTTCGACGCCATGACCAACGACCGGCCGTACCGTCTGGGCCGCCCCATGACCGATGCGGTCGCCGAGATCGTCGCCTGCGCCGGCACGCAGTTCAGCCCGCGCGTCGTCGACGCGCTGGTGCGGCTGCACGCACGAGGGGAGCTGCCGTTCCTGCAGGGCGAGGACCACGAGGCGGAAGCCGAAGCGGCGTGACAGACTGGGCGGTGCCGGCGGACGGCGACTCGAGACTGATGACCTGGACCGGGGGAGGGATGTGGCGGAGGGGGAGGGATTCGCCTGCGGCCCGTCCGGGAACCCTCAATCCCGGTTTCCCGAGATAAGCGCTTAGCAGGCGCCCACACCAGGCAGGTCAGCCCTGCGTTCTGGAGCGGCGTCGCGCTCGGCCTGCGCCACGAGCCGCGACTTCAATACTCCGCCTTCGGCGGTCTTGAAGTATCGTTCCCGGGCCATCGCTTCGGCCCGGCTGTTGAACTCCTCGAAGTACACCAGTGAAAGGGGGCGACGGTGTTTCAATGACTTCGTCTGGCTGGCATTGTGCTGCCGGATTCGTCTCTGAAGATCAGACGTGGATCCTGTGTACAGGCCCCCGTCTTTGAGGCTTCGGAGAACATACACGTAGAACGGCATACCGGATTCCGTCCCCAAGTACCGGGGCATCGTAAGTGGCGGAGGGGGAGGGATTCGAACCCTCGATCCCGGTTTCCCGAGATAAGCGCTTAGCAGGCGCCCGCACTAGGCCACTATGCGACCCCTCCGGGAGCGGCGCGTCATTCTAGCATGCGGCTTTGCACCCTCCGAACGCCCGGCTCGCCCGCGCGCGCCGGGATACACTCACGGTTGTGAGTATCTTCCGCCGCATCATCGCCCGTCTCGCGGGACAGCCGGAGGAGGGCGCGCCCGTGCGCCTGCCGTCGCCCGATGCGCTGGTGCTGCTCGCGCGTCCGCACGGCGAGGCGGAGGCGCAGCTCTTCCACGACATGCTCGAACAGGAAGGCATTCGTTCGATGATCAAGAACACCGACGCCGCCAGCGCGCGAGCCGGCGGCATGGGACCGACCTGGGCCTACCAGCTATGGATCCTGCGCCCTGACCTGCGGCGGGCGCAGGAGGTGTTGGGGATCGATGGCGAGGGGGAAGAGAATTCGTAGTCAGCAGCCGGGAACCCGCGGGTCCTCCGCCCTTAGCTCGCCCTGTCCGGCCCCTGTCCTCCGCCCCCGTCCACCTCTACCCGAATGACTCGTAACCCCCCGGCAGTTTCGGTCTTCCTAAGGTTTTTAGGGGTACTCCCCTACGGCTTGTCAGGGTAATCCCTCATGGGCGCGCCCTTGGGGCCCGCCCATAATCCCGCTGACGGGAGGACACCGATATGGCGGACATGGCGACGGGCACGTGCGTACACCACTGGGTGCTGTCCCTGCCGGAAGACGATGTCGTGCGCGGCCGCTGCAAGCGCTGCGGAGCCACGCGGGAATACCCGGCCAGCGTCGAGGGCGCCAGCCGCCAGGGGGTGTACGACGAGGCGGCCTCGCTGCATCGCACCGTTTCCCTCCTGCCGGACGTCGGCGGGGACAGCGTCCTGCCGGGAACCGACCGAACCTGGTGACACAAGCGGCTCCTTAAGGGAGTCCCTTAGGGGATATCCTTAGGGGCCGCTGGAAGCGGACCGTCGTGAGGGAAGAGCCGGGTCGCCGCGGCGACCGGGCGTGAGGCAAGGAGGCAAGCAACATGACCAACGGAATGGCACCACGGCAGCACGCCAGCCGCATCAAAGTACTCATCGTCGACGACCACGCCGTCCTGCGACAGGCGCTCCGCCTGCTGCTGGAGAACCAGCAAGAGGTCGAGGTTGTGGGCGACGCCAGCAACGGCCGTGAGGCCCTCGACGCCTGCGAGAAGCTGCACCCGGACGTGGTGTTGATGGACATGGTGATGCCGGGGCTGAACGGCCTCGAGGCCACGCGCCAGATCCGCCGCCGCGCGCCGAAGGCGAAGGTGCTGATCCTCACCGGCTACATGGAGGACGAGCAGATCCTCGCCGCGCTCCGCGCCGGCGCCAGCGGATACGTCGTCAAGAAGTCGGACGTGCAGGAGTTGCTGCTCGGCATCCAGTCGGTGCACCGCGGCAACACGTACTTCAGCTCCGCGATCAGCGACGGCGACGCCGTGCAGGACTACCTCTGGCAGGCGAAGAAGCCCGAATCGAAGTCCGGCTACGACCTGCTGACCAGCCGCGAGCGCGAGGTGCTGCAGCTCATCGCCGAGGGTTACTCCAACCAGCGGATCGCCGGCGAGCTGTTCATCAGCGTCAAGACCGTCGAGGCGCACAAGGCGCACATCATGTCGAAGCTCCACGCGCAGAACCGCACGGACCTCATCCGCTACGCGATCCGCAAGGGGATCGTCGGGCTGGAGAGCGGCCCGGAGCTGGGGAGCGAAGAAAGCGCAGTGGGCTAGATGGCGAACGCACATACGTCGAGAGACAAGCGCCCGGCGAAGGACCTGCGCGCGGAGATCCAGCAGATCGCCCACGCCAAGCCGGACCAGCTCCGCGACGGGTACCTGAACCGCCTGCGGCGCCTGCTCCGCCTGCGGCGCGACCACTTCGACGAGCTGAACGAGCAGGGGCTGCGCCTGCTGGACCGGTCGATCTTCGCCGCGTACTGCGACTGCATCGACATCGGCCAGGCGGACGCGGCGCGCGACGTGCTGAAGGACGTACGGCTGACGTTGTCGCTGTCACGGGCGGGGCGGAGGTAGCGCGACGTTCCGGCAGAAGACCCTCCTGATCGTCGATGACGAGCCCGTCGTGCGGGCGCTGCTCAAGGTAGCGCTCGAGCCGGCGGGCTCGCGCCTTGTGGAGGCGGCGGACGGCAGCGAGGCCGTCGAGGTCGCCTGGCGCGAGCGGCCGGACGTCGTGTTGCTCGACGTCGGCCTGCCGAAGCTCAGCGGCGTCGACGTCTGCCGCGCGCTCAAGACCAATCCCGACCCGCCGCGCGTGCTCTTGATCACCGGCAACAGCGACGCGCCGGACATCGACACCTGCGGCGCCGACGGCGTCGTGATCAAGCCGTTCAAGCCGCTGGAGCTGCTGGAAACGGTGCGGCGGGAGCTGGACCTGGCCTCCGCGCACGCGGCGTGAGGCGACTCGTGTGGTGCGCGACGCAGCCGTATCGATCCGTATCGAGCTGAGTCAGCCTTCGTGACGTGAACTCGCGACGCGGTTAGTGGGGTACCACTCCCTCTGCCCAAGCGAAACGGCGAATCCAGTTGTTGATGCTGTTGTTGGTGTATGGGCCGTACCCCAGACTTGAACAGGGGGCCGTGTGGCACTGGCTCGCCGTCGGGTAGAGATCCGTGTTGCGCGTGATCGTGACGACATTCGTGCGGTAGCTGGTGTGATCTTCATGAACGTGGCTGCCGGCGAATCCACATGAACTGCCCGTGTCGTCGATCGTCGTGCCGATTTGGCGGCTGTTGTAGACGGTCCAAGGGCCGCCCTGCCAGCTAAAGTTCGCGCTGCTCGTGATATTGACGTGCATGTACGTCGGGATGGCCATGAGCGCCCCGCTATGAATCTCTGTGATCCAGACGGTCATGATGTCGCACGTGTTCGGATCTTGATTGTTGACGAGCGGGTACATCCGGTACGCCGTACGGACGCTGTCGCTAACGTAGAAGAAGCCGCGGAAATACCAGGGATTCCCGAAGCCGGTGCCGCCGTCCTCCCAGTCCAAGGCGGTGCCCGCTGTCGGTGGCGAACCGCAAGCCGTGTGCCAACCGCAGTTGAGTTCGGCTGAGGAGCCAGATGCAAGTGTGGGCGGCGTCAACGCCACCGCCAATTGTGCGCCAGTCAGGTTGCCGGAGGCTGGGCGCGGGATGATCATGCCGAGGGCGAGCCCGATAATCGCCGCGGTCGGGCCAAGCCAGCGAATCATTGCGTCGCCTCCGCCACAGCAACGGCAACCTTGAGGAGTTCCTCTTGTGAAAGGTTGAACGCGTAGATTGCAGTCATACCGAACGGCTCGGGGAAGAATGCGTTGGACCTTTGGGCCAGCCCATCCGGCGTGGCGGGTGTCACGACCACCGCTTGCCGTCCATTGATGGTCTGGACGGAGACGCGAGACGCTGCTGCGTCCGGGGTGGCATACCGGGTGATAACCCTGATGACCGTGACGTCCGCAGGTATGTTCTGTGCGCCAGAGACCGTGAAATCCCACTCGAGTCCACTAGGCCTGCCGCTGCACGCGGTCGCCTGCGGATAGCCCTGCTTCAGTACGTAGCCGTCTGGCAAGGCCAACGGCCGCGGCGCGTTGAGCGCGCCGGCTTGCTCGACGGGAATGCCGACGCAGCCGCCCGAGGTCAGGCGAGCCTGCGCCTGTTGCGCTTCCAGGGGAAGCTGATCCATCGATGGCGCAAGAGCTATGCCCAGCAGTTCGCCCTTGAATCGCGGCTCGGCGGCCTCCTCGGTCTGACGCGGAGCGATCTGGTCGAGGGGCGACGGCTGCTGCGCTTCTGACCCGCCGCCTGCGAGGAAGTACCTGCCTGCGAAGAAGCCGCTGACGCCTAGCGCTGCTACGAGCAGAATTGAGATAATCCGCACCCGGCTAAACATACCGGTTGGAATCTTCTCACCGTTTGGTCGCCGTGTCAACGGAGAGCATGAAACTGTAAGGATCGTATGCGCTTTTCAGCTCTGGACGCCGGACTGGAGCAGGACGCCGTTGTGGATCAGGAAGCTCCGCACGGTGTTCCCCCACTTCGCCTTGCGGATGCGCGAGCCCTCCTGCTGCGACTGCCACGCGTCGATGAGTCCGACGTAGCGTTCGCGGCCCTTGACCCGGATGCGGCGCTCGCCGTCCTTGATCATCGTGGTCTCTTTGATGATCTGGTCGGGGTCGCGGTTGACGTGGCGGCAGAACGCCTCGAGCATCGGCAGGCGTTCGGGGTCTTCGGTGGCGGGGTCGCCGCCCCAGTGCTGCTTGAGGCCGTCGAGCCAGGTACTGACGCTGGCGTACTCCAGCAGCGGCTTGAGGTCGATCGGCGCTTCTGGTGTGGTGTCGGTCAAACGTACGTCCGTAACGTGTTCGAAGATTCGCGGTTGAGCGGCGCAGGGAAGACGGGGCGCAGCTAAAGCTGCGCAGCTACATTTCGTTTCCGATCACGGCGCCGGGTTCGAGGGCGGACGGAGCTGAAGCTCCGTCCCTACGTCTTGATCCCTACATCGGCAGGCCGTACTTGTCGGCGAGCTTCTTGATCTCCTCGATGCGCTTCGGGTCGTGGGGCTTGGCGGGCTCCTGGATCATCTTCGCCTTCTTCAGCTCTTGCACGACCTTGTCGTCACGCTTGAAGGGCTGGCCGAACTTGCCCTCGAAGTAGAGTTCCTCGAACGGCGGGCGCGGGCGCTGGCCGCCGGCCTCCCACGACTCCGACGGGTAGCCGACGAGGATCGTCGAGAGGGGGATCCAGTCGTCCGGCGTGCCGAACACTTCCTTCAGCACCGCGCCGTTCAGCGTGACGAGGCCGACGCCGAGGCCCTCGTCGACGCCGGTAAGGAGCGCCTGGCACATGGCGATGCCAACGTCCATCGTCGACGGGACGGGGTAGCCGGGGTTCTGCGTCATCGGCTTGAGGATCTGCGGGTAGACGAAGTCGTCGACGAACTTGTGGCTCCAGCCGTGCGTCGGGGCCAGCGCGCCGACGTCGACCAGCTCCTTGAGCCGGCTGCCCTCGATCTTGTTGACGATGCCGAGGTCGTTGAACCAGTGGATGTGTACCGGCGCCAGCTCGACGTTGAGGGCGGCGACGGGCGTCTTCAGGCGGTTGAGCTGATCCTCGGTGAGGTCGTCGCGGAAGCCGACGATGGCGCGGGCCCAGTGGGCGTTGACGGCGCAGGAGGCGAGGCGGGCGGCCTCGAGCATCTTCTGGATCTTCTCGCGCTCGACGGGGTGGTCCGGGTCGAAGAAGCGGATGGAGCGGCGGCGGCCGATGACTTCCTTGAATTCCATGTGGGCCTCCGGGGGGGTGTCGGTGTTCAGGTGCTCGAATTGTGGTTTGTGGCGGGGTTAGGGTCAACGCGCGGCCTGCGGCCGCAGAACCAAGAACCCAGAACCAAGAACCAATGCACGTGTGCGGCTTGCGTGCGGCGGACTAGTTGGGCGGGCGGCAAGCATCCGGCGCGCGGCGGCGTTTGATTGACGGTTGTTTTTTTCGCGTTCTTGCACTTTTCCGTCATCCGCGAAGCTGGCGGGCGGCCGAGATCCTGACGTCGGTTGATTGACCGGCCGGGTGTGGGTGGTCGGTTGTCGGTTGTCGGTGGTCGGGACGCGCGCTGCGCGCGGTGGGGTAGGGTCCGGGCGAAGGGCGCAGTGGTGGAACATGGGGCGATCGTAGCGGGAGCAGGGGTGATCTCCGAGCGCGCGATGTCACCCCGGTGGCAGTGTGTCGGTGGGTCAGTGGGTCAGTTGTCAGTGGGGCAGCACAGGTAGGCGCGGGCGTCCTCGTGCGGTGCGGGCAGCGAGACGCTGAGGCAGACGGACGGCGCAGGCGGGGACGCCTGCGATCCATTCAGGCCGCCGGTATCGGGGTTCTAGGTTGTAGGTCGGGGAGGGGCTACCTTAGCAGCGGAACGGAGGGTGCCATGGACTTCGAGCAGATCCTGTACACGAAGGACGGCGGGGTGGCGACGATCACGCTGAACCGGCCGGAGCGGATGAACGCGTTCACGGACGTGATGATCCGGGAGTGGGCGTCGGCGCTGGAGGACGCGCGGCTGGACCGCGGCGTGCGCGCGGTCATCGTCACCGGCAACGGGCGGGGGTTCTGCGCGGGGGCCGATCTGCGCGGCGGGTCGGGCGTGGCGGAGACGGCGCGGGCGGAGACGCCGCCGGCGGCGGCGGATCGTCGCAACTGGCTGCGGGACGGCGTACACGCGGTGCCGCGGGCGGTGCAGCTCCTCGACAAGCCGTACATCGCGGCGGTGAACGGGGCGGCGGTGGGCGCGGGGATGGACATGGCGTCGATGGCGGACATCCGGATCGCGTCGGAGCAGGCGAAGTTCGCGATGTCGTACGTGAAGGTGGGGCTGGTGCCGGGGGACGGCGGCTGCTACTTCCTGCCGCGGATCGTCGGCATCGCGAAGGCGCTGGAGCTGATCTGGACGGGCGACTTCATGGACGCGCAGGAGGCGCTGCGCGCCGGCTACGTATCGAACGTGGTGCCGGGCGACGAGCTGATGGCGTCGGCGATGGAGTTCGCGCGGCGGCTGGGCGAGGGGCCGGCCGTGGCGATGCAGCTCGCGAAGCGGCTGGTGTACCGCGGGCTGGAGGCGAGCTGGCACGAGGCGTTCGAGGAGGCGGGGCAGGCGATGGCGATCGCGATGACGACGGAGGACGCGCGGGAGGGGCCGCGGGCGTTCGCGGAGAGCCGGCCGCCGAAGTTCGTGGGGCGGTAGCGGCGCGGCGAACCCGGCGATGCAGACGGAGAGGAGGGTCACCCCCAACCCTCCTCTCCGCTATCCAGGCTTTCCGGGCGCCGTGTGCGCCGGGGCTCTTCCGCTCGATGGCCCCGCTAAGGGACCGGCGTGACCGGCGTGGCCATGTTGTAGATCACGGCGGGGACGACGGCGCAGAGGAACGTGGCGGACGGCAGCGGGATCTCGATCGCGTCACCGGCGGCGACCGCCGCGTCGAGCTGGGCCTCCGTGGTGATGTGCGTGTTGGCGGCGGCGTTGCTGGTGAAGAGGACGGCGATCGGCTCCCAGGCGATGTTGAAATCGCCGCCCACCGGCGGCACGCCCGTCACCAGGTGGTCATGTCCCCAGACGCCAGCTCCGTAGACGGACGGCATCCAAACGTTGGCCGCCAGGAAGGAAAGCAGCGGGCCGTGGTCGGGGCAGTTATCCGCCGGCTGGTGCGCGCAGTTCATCGTGCCGACGGATCCGGCCGCGGACGTCGGGTACATGACGACGTAAAGCGGCGCCCAGGCGCGCGGGTTGGTGTGCATCTTCGCGTGGTCGGGCGTGAGCAGGTAGAGGATGTTGCCGTTCAGGTCGTTGTAGGCGGGTTCGAGAGTCGCCTGCCCCATCGTCCGCTGGCCGCTGGGCAGCGTGTCGGCGCGGACGCTCGCGGAGAAGGCGCCGACGCCCGCGGCGAGGGCGAGGACCAAGAGCACAGACTTGAAGCGCATGTTGGAGACTCCTTTTCGAGAGATTGTGACCGAAGAGGTCCACAAGGGGTGAGGCAGCTCGGAAAAAGAGAGTTCTACACTGGACACCACCATATCTCCACGAGAACAGCGTCACGGTTCTCGGGCTGGCCAGGCCACAGCGCCGGCGAGCCGCTCGCCGGTGCGAATTGGACTGGCGGGCGGGGTCGGAATGACGCGATCATAATCCTTTGACATTGGGCAATCAACTGCAATTCACTCTCGTGAACAGTGGCAGGAGCCCGGGCGCAAGCTGGCACGAGGCGTCCGAGGAGGCGGGGCAGGCGATGGCGATCGCGATGACGACGGGAGGACGCGCGGGAAGGGCCGCGGGCGTTCGCGGAGGGGCGGCCGCCGAAGTTTGTGGGGCGGTAGGAGCGGATCCCGGCTGAATGGCACTGCCCGCCGTGCCTCCATAAGGCGCAAGATCGTATATGGTCATGCGCACTAGTTTGATCGTCACGATTGCCCCGCCGCGGACGCGGCTACTGCAGCACGGGTGCGGTGCGGGGGGATCTGCGGCTCGTTCCGTCGTGTCACATTGGCGTCCGTTAACCTTTCGCTCGGTTTCGACGTTATCAAAGGTGTAGCACGTATACGCCGCTCTCGAAGGATTGATGCCGTGATGCCTCGAGCACTCATCGGGCTCCCCGTAGCTATGCTCGTCGGCGGCATGGTGCTGGCGACGCGTATCCCGGACGGTGCGTCCGCGGCCACACCAACGCCGACGCCGTCAGCGACCAGCACGCCGACCGCGACACCCCTGCCAGCCGGCACGCTGCGCATCCTCGTATTCAACGACCTCAACGGCGACGGCATCCGCGACAGCGGCGAGCCGGGCCTTGCGGACTGGCACATCAACCAGGGGTGCAGCGACGGCATCCTGCCGCTGACGACGGACGCGAGCGGCGAGGCGATCATGCGGCTGTCCGGCGGCGATGACTGCCTCAGCCTGGTCCGCGAATTCGGCTGGCTGCCCACCCGCACCAACATCAACGTGCGTGTCCCCCCGGACTGGGATACGGCGCAGCCGTTCATCTTCGGGCTGCACGACCTCGGCCGCACGGTCATGGAACTGCGGGGCGAGTCGATCGCCGGCGGAGTTCCCATGGTGCAAGGAGTTCCGGGCATCGAGGAGCCATTCCGTTCGTGCGGCCACCTGTTCTTCGAGAGTGTTGGGCCCATCGGCACGTATACCGTCGTCGTCGTCGAAGGCGCGGACACCCACGCTGGATGCCCCCGGCCGGGCGAGAGCGTCGTCCCGTCGTCCGACGGCGTCCCGCCGACGCCCGCTCCGCCGGTGCCGTTCGCGCCGGGGACCACCGTGGCGACGTCGTGGGTGTCGAACGGCGACTCCATGCGCTTCTTCGCGGCCGGCATCACCGACGCGTGGGTGCTGGACCAATCGGCGGGACGCGTCACGCAGCACTGCGCCGAGGTCCGCGGCGTCGAGGGGTTCGTGCCGCCGGGCACCGCGCGAGTGTTCGTGCTGTCGGATCGCGCGCGGCCCGGGTGCGGCGCGCCGGGCCGGATGGTCAGGCTGTTGCGCGACGGCCTCGCGCTGGAGCCCGCCATTGAGTGGCGAGCCGGCGACGTGTCGCAGACGTTGCCGCGGTTCGAGGTGCGGCCTCCCGGTGACACACGCGTCTCTCCGCCGAACGCTGGCACCGCGGGCTTGCTCGACGCGGATCGTCATGGCGCACGTCCGAACCCCTGGCCGCTGCTCTGCGGCGCGATCGTGCTCGCCATTCTGGCGCTGTCGCTCCGCGTGTCGGCTCCCCGCGACTGACGCGTCGCCGGAGCTAAGGTGCGAACTGGAGGTGTGTGTCGGCCTCCAGTCGCTGTACTTCTTAGAGGGCGACATCGTGACGGTGATCATCGGCGACGTGGCCGACTTCAGCGAGTTGGTGAAGGTCGCGGAGTCGATCCACTGACGCGAGGGGGCAGGAAGATGCGCGCTGTCGTCATCTGGTGGCTTGTCGTCGCGGCGCTCGCCGTTTCGTGTGGCAGCGCGGTGCGCAGGGAGCCGTCGGCGACGCCCGCGGACGCGTCGCCGACGGTGGAGGCGTCGGCCACGGCAGTTGCGGGCGCGTACGCGGAGGTGCCGCCGCAACTGGCGGACGTGCTGCGGCTCCTGTTCCGGAAAGATGTAGCGGGGCTCATTGAGCGGCTCGCGTTTCAGCAGCGGCCCTGCGTCTTCACGGGATCGGACACACCCGAGCCGACGTGCTTGCCGACCGAGCAGCCGGGGACGCTTGTCGACGCATTCCCGTACGTGGGCTGTGGCGGCGGCTTCGTGCGCGGGGATGCGGTGCCGGCGCTGATGACCTCGCTGCTCAACGCTCCGGATGTCTTGTACGACACGCTCCAATCAGTCTTCGCGGCGCCGTCGGGCGGCGACGGCGCGTATCGCGTCGTGTTCCAATACATGACGGCGCGGCCCCTGCGGGGCTACGTGGCGGACGTGGTAGGCGAGCGGGTTGTTGCGATCCGGCCGACGTGCGACACGATCGACGACGAGACCGCGGGGGTGGCCGACTATTTGATCCCGCCGTACGAGGTTCGGACGTCCGGCACGCCGCCCATGTATCCGGCGATGCCTGTGTACATGCCGCCGCCGTATCTCCGCTTCGTGGTGTCGGGGACGTTCGCGGGTGTTGAGGACGAGCCGGGCGACACCGACCCATTCCTGTGGCAGGCGGTGGGGGCTTCGACGGCGCTGCTGGTGTACTGGAACGGCGGCGCCGTTTATGACTGTGGCACCAACGACTGCGGGAGCCCGCTATCGCCATCGGAAGCGATGGCGGAGATCAAGGCGCTCGAGCCTGGCGACGAGGTCTGCATCGTCGGCTGGGCGGGCGACACGGGCCACGCGGCGGCGGAGCGCGTCTACCTGCACCGCGGCTTCGTGTGCACGGCGCAGGACGTGAAGGTCGGCCTGCCGCCGAAGGTCGACGATCGCACGCCGCCCGTCGTGTTGGGGCCGTTCCGCATCGTGCCGATGGGGTACGTCGACCCTAATCCTGTGCCCGTGACGCCGGACCCGCGGCGTGCAATGCTCACGCCCGTGGAGGGCCCCGGCGTGGCGATGACGCTGGAGCAACTTCGTGGCATGCCGGGGTTCTCTGAGCCGTCGTACTTGCCGCCCGGGTACGCGTTCGAGACAGCCGGGGCGATGATCGCTGGGAGCGACCTCTACAGCTATGAGCTGGCGTACCGGGGGCCGCGCGGCTTGTCGATCGTCGTGGGGCGCCTCCTCGGCGTCAGACTCCCGTACGACATCGAGCGGCCGTTGCCGCCGCCGGCAGGCGTGTCCGAGCTGGCGCTGGGATCCATCAACGGCCAGCCGGCCGCGCTGTACCGTCTCCGACCGGGCCAGATGGGTGGCACGGGGCGCATCATCGTGGTGCATGGGACGAATGTGACGCTGGTCGTCGGCGACGTAGACGGCGATGCCTCGACGGGCACGATGACGTTTGACGAGCTGGTGCGCGTGGCGGAGTCGATTCCGTTGCCAGGCGAGTAGAGCCGCCTTTCGGGGGAGTGCGTCGCATGCCAGTAAGGCTCATGCCGGTTGCCGTGGGGCTGTTGTCCGTGGCCTTCGGCCTAGCCGCGCACCTCACGGGGTGGCTGGCGCTCCATGCGGTGTATGTGCGAGGCACGAGCTGCCCCAACGTTGACAATTTTGCCTACGGTGTACGTTGGGTCGCCCTGAGCGTCGCGGTCGTGCTGATCACTCCGGTGCTGTCGTTCTGGCTGGGTCGCCGCATGCGGGCGTCCGCGTGGGGTTCGCTGGCGAGCGCGGCGGTGCTGCTCGCGCTCCTGGCAGTACCGTACTACGGCTTCGCGAGCTGGGCGTTCATGCTTGTGTGCTGGGACTGAGGCCGGCTGGCGGGGTGCTGGTTACGCGCGTTCCGGTGCCTCGCCTCCCGCATGTCGCTTCCATATACTGAAGCGCGATGAAGTTTGCGGTGGTGGTGTTTCCGGGGACGTGGTCGGAGCGGGACTGCCAGTACGTGCTGGAGCACGAGCTGGGGCAGCAGGCCGACCTGGTGTGGCACCGGGAGCCGGACCTCAGCGGCTACGACGCCGTCGTAATCCCCGGCGGGTTTTCGTACGGCGACCACCTGCGGTGCGGCGCCATCGCGCGATTCTCGCCGGTGATGCAGGAGGTGACGCGGCACGCGGACGCGGGGAAGCCGGTCATCGGCATCTGCAACGGCTTCCAGATCCTGTGCGAGTCGCACATGCTGCCGGGCACTCTGATGCGCAACGACAGCCTGGAGTTCCGCTGCGTCGACACGTGGCTGCGCGTCGAGAACGCGGACACGATCTTCACGCGCGCCGCCCGGCCGGGGCAGGTGCTGATGGTGCCGATCTCGCACGGCGAGGGCAACTACTACGCCGACGCGGAGACGGTCGCGCGGCTGGAGTCGGAGCGGCGCGTGGTGTTCCGCTACGTGACGCCGGACGGCGAGGCGACGGCGGCGGCGAACCCGAACGGCTCGGTCAACAACATCGCGGGCATCATTAACGAGCGCGGGAACGTGCTGGGGATGATGCCGCACCCCGAGCGGTCGGGCGAGGCGCTGATGGGGGGGACGGACGGGCTGGTGGTGTTCCGGTCGATGATCGAGAGCGCGGTGGCGGTGGTAGCGAGTTAACGGTTTTCAGTTCACAGTCCACAGTGGACCTCACGCCTCGGCCCCCTCTTCACATTGTGGAGGGGGAGCTTGTTGTTTGGGGGTCAGCGGATGGCGAAGACGCGGTAGCCGACCTCGTTGATCCCGAACCAGCCGACGCCCACGCACACGAGCTTGTTCAGCCAGGCGTAGCGCTCGTCGCCGGTCTCGAAACGGGGGGCGGTACGGAAGTAGTACGCCGACGGGATGACGTCCTTGCCCTCGAAGACGTCAGCGACCAGTTCGGGTTTGACGTCGAGGATGCCGTGGTAGGTCATCAGGATCAGCGCGCCGTCGCGCGTCTCCAGCGTCCCGCGCACGTCCAGCTCGCCCGCGCCGTTCGCCAGCGTGAGGAACCAGTCGCCGCCGCCGGGGTGCACAGTGCCGGCCAATTTCGGCCCTTCGAAGCTGCCGCCCTTCACGATGAACACGGAGCGCCCGCCGAACGGCGTCTGGCCCATGCGCTCGGGCGGCAGCAGGTCGATGTGCGCTTCGAACAAGAACTCGGTCGTCAGGGCGTCGGGCAGCTCGGGCATGGCAGCAGGGTACGGCGTGCGCCGGTAACGGAACAGCGGCCGATGGCTCGCATGGCGACCTCAGGGTGCGCCCGCCGACGAATCGGGGGATTCCCAATCCGACTTGCGTGCGCGATTGCGGAATATCCCTGTGCAGGACTCGGGGCGCAGGGACGCGCCTCCGGGTTCGATCCGCGTCGCAGGCTGGAGCATGGAGGCTCTCCTTGGCTACCGGGCAGGCCCCCGACCTCTTCCGCTCGACGGTCACGCACATCCAACTGACGCAGGCGCAGGCGGTCGACGCGCGCGCGGCGGCAGCGGCTTCCGCGCCCGTCGCCGTTCAGGCGCCAGCGCCCGGCTTCTACCGGCGCCAGGGCAAGCGCGTGCTCGACCTGACGCTGGGCTCGCTGCTGGGGCTGATCTTCCTCCCGCTGATCGCGCTCGTCGCGCTGGCGGTGCTCGTGACGTCGGGCAGGCCGGTGTTTTACGGCTCCGAGCGCATCGGATACAGCGGCCGGCGCTTCCTGATGTGGAAATTCCGCACGATGGTCGCGGACGCCGATGAGGTGTACGAGCGCTGGCAAGACACGCACCCGCACCTGGCGACGGAGCTGAAGACGAACTGGAAGCTGCCGCACGACCCGCGCGTGACGGCGCTGGGCGCGTTCCTGCGAAGGTCCAGCCTGGACGAGCTGCCGCAATTCTGGAACGTGCTGCGCGGCCAGATGAGCCTCGTCGGGCCGCGCCCGTACCTGGAGCGCGAGGCGATGCGGCCGGATCTGGCGCAGGCGATCCACTCGGTAAAGCCGGGGCTCACCGGCCCGTTTCAGGTGCGTGGACGCAAGGGGCTCGCGCCGCTGGACCGGATGACGATCGAAGCCGGGTACGCGAGCGAGGCCGGCCTCTGGCGCGACCTCGGCTACGTGCTGCGCACCATCAAGCCGCTGCTGAAACTGGATGGCCGCTGATGACGCGCATCCTGATCACCGGCATCAACTACGCCCCGGAGGAGACGGGCATCGGCCCGTACACGACGGGGCTCGCCGAGCACCTGGCCTCGCAGGGCTATCGCGTGACGACGCTGACGGGGCTGCCGCACTACCCGGCGTGGCGCGTCGCGGAGGGATACCGCGACGGCATCACGTTTCGCGAGGGCCGCAACGGCGTCGAGGTGCTGCGGCGCTGGCACTACGTGCCGCCGGTGCAGTCGGCGCTGCGCCGCGGGCTGTACGAGACGACCTTCCTGGCGACGGGGCTGTCGTCGCTGGCGCTGCCGCGGCCGCACGCAGTGATCGGCGTCGTGCCGAGCTTGAGCGGCGGCGTGCTGGCGCGGATGGCGGCGGCACGCTTCCGCGTGCCGTACGGGCTGATCTTCCAGGACCTCGTGGGCCAGTCGGCCGAGCAGAGCGGCATCGCCGGCGGCGGCGTCGTGAGCGGCGCGGTGCGGCTGGCGGAGGGCTGGGCGGCGCGCGGGGCCGCGGCCGTGGGCGTGATCGCCGAGGGCTTCCGGCACTACCTGGAGGAGCTCGACGTCGAGCCGGGACGGATCCGCCGTGTACGCAACTGGACGCACACGGGCGAGGCGACCATCGACCGCGAGGCGATACGCGCGTGGCTCGGGCTGCCGCAGGATGCCGTAGTCTGCCTGCACGCCGGCAACATGGGCTACAAGCAGGGGCTGGAAAACGTCATCAAGTGCGCACGCCTCGCCGCAGCGCGAGCGCCGCACCTGCTGTTCGTGATGGTGGGCGACGGCAGCCAGCGCGGGGCGCTCGAGGCGCTCGCCGCGCGCTACGAGCTGTCGAACGTCCGCTTCCTGCCGCTGCAGCCGGAGCAGGTGTTCCCGAGCGTGCTCGCCTGCGCCGACGTGCTGCTGATCAACCAGCGGGACACGGTGAGCGACATGGCGCTGCCGTCGAAGCTGACGTCGTATTACGCCGCCGGCCGGCCCGTGGTCGCCGCGGTCGCGCCGAATAGCGAGACGTGGCGCGAAGTGACGTGGAGCAGCGGCGGTTTGGCCGTCCGGCCGGACGACCCGCAGGTGTTGCTCGATGCGCTCTTGCGTGTCAGCAACGACCCGGGGCTGGCGGCGCACCTCGGCGCTGCGGCGCGGCGATGGTCGGCGGACGTGCTGTCCGAGCAGGCGGCGCTCCGCGGGTACGAGCAGTTCGTCGCCGCCGTGCTGGCGGCGGGCCGGCACGGCAGGGTACACACGCAGGCGCGCGCGAGGATGCGCGCCGAGCAGCAGCCGACCGAACGCAAGGAAGCGGGGGACCGATGGGCGGCGTGACCATCGACGGCTTCGCCAAACGAGACCTCCGCGGCGTGCGGATCATGGTGACGGGCGGCGCGGGCTTTCTCGGCACACACGTCGTACGCGGGCTGGAGGCGCGCGGCGCGGAGGTGTTCGTGCCGCGCAGCGCGCAGTACGACCTGCGGGAGAAGGACGCGATCGAGCGCGCGCTGGACGACGCGCGGCCGGAGATCGTGATCCACCTGGCGGCGGTGGTCGGCGGCATCGGCGCGAACCGCAAGAACCCCGGCCGCTTCTTCTACGACAACGCGATCATGGGCATCCAGCTCATGGAGATGGCGCGGCTGGCCGGAGTCGAGAAGTTCGTCGTGGCGGCGACGGTGTGCGCGTACCCGAAGTACGTGCCGCTGCCGTTCCGCGAGGACGATCTCTGGAACGGCTACCCGGAGGAGACGAACGCGCCGTACGGTCTCGCCAAGAAGATGCTGCTGGTGCAGGCGCAAGCATATCGCGAGCAGTACGGCTTCAACGCGATCACGCTGCTGCCGGTGAACCTGTACGGCCCGGGCGACAACTTCGACACGGAGAGCAGCCACGTCATCCCGGCGCTGACGCGCAAGATCGTCGAGGCGAAGGTGCGCGGCGACGGCCACATCACCGCATGGGGCACGGGAGCCGCCTCGCGCGAGTTCCTGTACGTCGAGGACGCGGCGGAGGGCATCGTGCTGGCGACGGAGCGTTACGACGGGCCGCTGCCGGTGAATCTCGGCGCGGGCCGCGAGATCTCGATCCGCGAACTGGCGTGCGCGATCGCGCGGCTCAGCGACTTCCGCGGCGAGATCCGCTGGGACGCCTCGCAGCCCGACGGCCAGCCGCGGCGCATGCTGGACACGTCGCGAGCGAAGGAGCTGTTCGGCTTCCAGGCGACCACGGACTTCGAGGAGGGACTACGGCGGACGATCGCCTGGTTCGTCGCGAACGAACTGACGGTGACGACGCCGGCGCGGCGCCGGCGGGCCCGGCAGCCGGAGCCTGCGGGCGCGGCGCCGGAAGAGCAGGTCCCGGAGATGCGGCCGGCAGCGTAGGGGGCAGACCCCCGGATTCCCCCGATTGATATGGGGGCTAACCCCTATGGTTGCGGGAAGCCGCGGGCTGGGAGAATCGAACGTCGCGGAAGCGCTGACGGCGCGACCGCGGGCTGGCTCGATAGGCCAAGAAGCACGGGAGGATCGCATGGACGCGACGCAATATCTCACCATGGTACGCCGCTGGTGGTGGCTGCTGATCGTCGGCACGGTGATGGCGGTGGGCGCTTACGGCGTCGCGGTCCGCATCCGGGACCAGCGGCAGGGCACGCCGGCGCCGACGTACAGCGCATCGGCCACGTTCTTCGTCTCCGACCGCCCGGCGTCCGCGACCGGCGGGGCGCCGGCAGGTGACGCCGCGGCGCAGACCACGAGCCTGGACCGGCTGACGCAGTCGTACGCCGCGATCATCCAGGGCCGCGGCGTCGCCGAGCGCATCGTCAGCAGCCTGGCGCTGGGGACGTCGCCGGAGGACGTGCAGAGCCGCATCAGCGTTGAGACGCCGGCGCTCACGCAACTGATCAAGGTGACGGCTAAGGGCGGGACGCCCGAAGATGCGCAGCAACTTGTCGATGGCGTGACGCACGCGTTCATCGCGCTGCGGCAGGACGGGAACCTCCCCGGCGCCGTCAGCGTGGTCGAGGTGAACCGCGGCCAACTCTCAGCGGTGCCGGGCGATTCGCTCCGCAATCAGCTTCAGACCGTCGTGCTGGTCGCCGTCTTCGGCATGCTCGGCGCGGCGGCGATCATCGTCGCGTTCGAGTACGTCACGGACGCCGTGCGCGACCGCGCCGACGCCGAGCGGTCGAGCGGGCTGCCGGCTCTCGCGAGCATCCCGATCTGGAACGCCGGCCGCGATGCGAAGCGGGCGCTGGCGATGGTTGACGGCGGGACGTCGGCGGTGGCCGAGCGCTTCCGCATGCTGCGGACGGCCATCGGCCTTGCCACCGAAGATCAGCCGGCGCAGGTGATCCTGGTCGCCGGCGGCACGCGAGGCGCGGGCACGACCACCGTCGCGGCGAACGTCGCGGCGGCGCTGGCGCAGGCCGGCCGGCGCGTTGCCGTCGTCGACGCGGACATGCGGGAGCCGTCGATGCACCGTGTGTTCGGCGTGGCGGCCGGTCCGGGGCTGTCCGACGTGATCGCGAGCGACAGTGCGACCGTCGACAGCGTCGTGCGTGCGACCGCGGCCGACGGAGTGATGCTGGTACCGGCCGGCGCGGCGGTCGCGAACGCTTCCGAGCTGCTGAGTTCGCCGCGCTTCGACGCGATGATCCGGACACTGCGCGAGCGCTTCGACGCGATCGTCATCGACAGCCCGCCGGCGCTGCTGCTGACCGATGCGACGCTGCTGGCGGCGAAGTGCGACGCGACGATCATCGTCGCGCGGGGTGACGTCACGCGGCGCAGCGAGATCGCGGGTGCGGTCGAGATGCTGCGTCCCGCGGCGAAGCGCATGCTCGGCGTCGTGCTCAATGGCGATGCAAACGTGCCCGGCGGCGGCTTCGCCGGCTTCCGGATCGGCGAAGAGCGCAGCTCGCGGGCCGA
>Ga0153916_10000165_pt1 | contig 39969 bp, 36 predicted proteins | sample Opewatmetagenome_FD_109642 | JGI IMG/M metagenome (GOLD analysis project Ga0153916, IMG submission 109642) | Freshwater wetland microbial communities from Ohio, USA - Open water 3 Core 3 Depth 4 metaG | ecosystem: Environmental > Aquatic > Freshwater > Wetlands | place: USA: Ohio, Lake Erie...
AGGGTGGCTAGGGACACTTATTACCAGGCAAAACCAGAAGAACTGATAGGTTTAATAGCAATAATTAACTACCAAGAAAAGCTTTCTCTATGTTATGGTTCACGTACAAGGCGAGCCCACCCGCCAACATGGTTGCTTCCAAGATCATGGCAATGAGAAAACCTGTTGAGCTGCTCCACAGACCAAGGCCAGTTATGGGGGATCCATTAAATAAAAGTGGAAGCTCGGGTGGGTGAACGATGAAATCCAATAGCCAGTGACTGATGACCACTATCCCGAAAGTACTTGCTATCCGTCGGTTGCGATAGATAAGATAGGCGATCACCGCAGCTAGAATAGACCATACTACCGACATAAAAAGCCCATGCGACCATGGTATATTCCCCGGGAAGAGTAATATAACTCCCCGCTTGATGTCCATATAGGAAGCACTGTCACTTTCTAAACCAACAATCTTGAACCCAAGCTTCAATACATCATTCGAATATGCAGCCAATACCAAAGTCCACAGTGGTACCTTATCGGCTGTGGATTTTGCGGCCAAACTGACTGCTAAATGTCCAATAAAAATAATATATTCTCCTGGTCCGAAAAATCAGATATTATGGAATAGCTGACTGCTTCGCGTAATGCCTATCTTATCATAACCTGATTTGTAAATAAACCATGCTGGTTAGCTTACCAACGATAAATCATTTCGGTTACATAGATGCAAATTACCAACGATATTACACACATTGATTGAGATAACTGTCTGCAACTGAAAAATCCAGCTCCACAGGATCTAGCATACCGACTGGCTTAATTCCGGAGAGGGAATTCACAAGGGCATTATTCATTCTCCTCCCTTTTCTCTTTGGCAATGACCATCAATGTGATGTCATCGAATTGTTGAGCTTCTCCAACCCAATCACGCACATCCGATAGTATCCTCTCCAAGATCTCCTGGGCTGGTTGCTCGAGGTGCTTAAGCACTGCCTCTAGCAGTCGCTCTTTCCCAAAGAATTGCTCCTTGGTGTTCGTTGCATCAGTTATTCCATCCGTATAAAGCACCAGAGTATCACCAGGCTCGAAAATTACTCGCTCACTACTCCAGCTGACGTCTTTGAGAACGCCTAGGGGTATCCCTGTGCGGTTCAATTCTTCTAGTGACCCATCTCTCGCTCTCACCAGATAAGCTGGGTGATGACCAGCGCTGCAATAAGTAAAAGCTCCATCAAGGGGATTGAGGATGCCATAAAATAGAGTGATAAAGAGCCCTCCATGTGTGTCCGTAAGAATTCGGCGATTGGTTATCTGCAAGGTTTTTTCTGGGTTATCCGGGTAATCTGCCGCAAAGGTTCGCCACAGTGAGCGACTAAGCGCCATGAACAATGCCGCACTCGTTCCTTTATCGGTCACATCAGCTATGATAAGACCCAACCTTCCACCTGGTAGTGGGAGAAAATCATAGAAATCGCCTGAGGTCTCATGGGCAGGTTTGAGTGCTACAGCCAGTTCCCATCCGGGCAAGACGGGTATATTTTCCGGTAGCAGGCTTTCCTGCACTTGCCGGGCTTTCTTTAGGTCTTTGGTCATTTTCTCATGGTCAAGTGCCTGGGCATAAGAGCTGGCGCGTACCTTATGTAGCATCTTTTGAGCAACATCCGGGTAATACCCCAGCCCTATTTCATCGAATGCTGTCATGCTTTCGCGTAATAAGACCCGAGCTCGTTCAATGTCTGCTGGTCTTCCACTGCGGATATGGAGATCTGCCCAGCACAATAATGACCTCGCTGAGTTAGTTCTCAATCCAGATTGAACCTGCAAGGTGGTTAATTTTTCAATCGCTTTTAGCGCTGCTGCCCAATTTTGCTCGGCGGTGGCAATCTCCACTTCGCATTCCCCCTGATATAGGGTATTCCAGGCTGAAGGGATAGTTTCAGCTAGCTCTTGAACTCTCTCAAGCCAGGCATGTGCTTCTTCTAGCGCACCTTGTCGTGCCCGTAGGATTGCCATACGCGGGTAAGCCCACATCTTCTCATTCGAATTGTCCTGTTCGATGATCTGGATTCCATCCGTTAACAGCATCTCGATTTCATCCAGCTGATCTAGCTCTCCCCATCGGTTTTTTTCAAGCAAGATCCAGGATAATTCATCAACCAGATTCACTACACCTTCCAGGTTCTTGTGTTTATGCCAGGCGTTCAGGCACTCACGAAAGATCGAGATAGCAGTATCCCAATCGCCGTGATATTCACTTAAAAGTCCTTTCAGGTTTTTGACAGCCACTCGCATGGGGATTGGGTTTGAGATCTTCTCCACCAATTCATCCATCCGTGGCATCTCAGCTTCAATTTCCTTAATTCGGCCTGTACGGAACAGACTGCCCGTGTAGCTCATTAACCCAATGATTTCTTCAGAAGCTGCACCCCGCATCCTGCCCAGCTCAGCAGATCGGTGGAAGTGATCAAGCGCAGCCTCATTGTCCAATAACCAGATCCTCAGCATAGTGCCCAGGTTTTGATGAGCCCGCATGCCAACCTGGTAGAATCCATTGGCTTCAGCCAGCTCGACGGATTTTCGCAATGCATCCAGTGATTCCTCCGGCGTTACACCTGAAAGGATACCCAGCGTCGCCAGAGCATCTGCCTGTAAATACAATGCTCCGAATTGTTCTGCCAATGACAGCGCTTGGCGGCATAATGGCAATCCTTTATCAGACATACCGTTGAAGTGGTATGCCCGTGCCGTTTCATGCATCAGGCTTGCTTTCCCTTTGCTATCCGGTGCATCCTTCACTAGCTCCAATCCCTCCAGGCAAACCTTCAATCCCTCTGGTCGACTACCCCTGTACCAGAGGATTCGTCCGAGCCGTGCATAAATCTGGGCAATTCCATCACTACTCCCGTTCGCCTTGTATATGTCAATCGCCGACCGCATGGCTTGCAGCGACTCATCAAAAAGACTCTGCCGGTAGAGTGCCTCCCCCAACCCGCTATACAACCTGGCTATCTCTTCCTCACTGCAACAAATCAGTTCCAGACCACGGCGATATTGGATCTCTGCTTCCTGGTTGGCGTATGCTGCCAAAGCTTCATCTCCTGCCATCAGGAAATAACCCAGTGCACGTACTTCCTGACCGGCTTTCAGAAAATGGTATGCGAGTAGTGCAGCCAGCTCTTTCCGTCGATCAGGGTACAGGCTTTCAATAGCATCTCCCACCGCCAAATGCAATCGCTTTCGATCGCCTTCAAGTAATGAAGCATAAGCGGCATCCTGTACCAATGTGTGCAAGAAGTTGTATTCCAAATCAGGCTCCACCTTCGCCACCCGGATCAACCCTGCTGATTCCAGTGTGGACAGGTCACTGAATAAGCTCATCCAATGCTCCTTTGCAAGACCTGGGATAGCACTCTGATGGGAAAGTTCCGCCCAATAACTGAAGCTATCAGTAAGGTATAGCGAGCTTCTGCGGGTAGCCGGTCAATACGTGCTAGCAACAATCCATGCAAATTATCAGGGATATCATGTTCAGACAGTTCTTCCTGTGCCACCCAAGCGCCATTCTGGTGGAGAATGACTCCCCGCTCAATCAGCATGCGGATGACCTCCTCCACAAAAAAGGGATTTCCCTCCGCTTTGCTTAATATTAGATCCCGTATCCGATCCGGCAGAGCTTCTATTTCCAGTAGATTCGCCACAAGTGACCAGCTATCCTTTTCCGATAGGTTCCTCAGGAGGATCTCGGTCAGGCTGGCACCCAGGTGTTCACGCGCTTCTGTCACCAGCTTCCATCCCGGCGCATCACGCTCAGGTCTGGTCACCAGGCAAAACAGAATCGGTGCTCTCGAGACCAGCGGTAAAAGTTTGCTAAAAAGCTCTGTAGAGGATGCGTCTGCCCAGTGTATGTCTTCCAACACGAGGATGAGCGGCTTTTCTTTGGTGGAGGCCTGGAGCAAACGTTCCATTGCCGTCAGGTATTGGGTTTGTAATGCCTGAGGGTCAGTGATGTTTGCCCGCTCTAAGGCTTCCCCTTCCAGCTTGAGTGACAGCAAATGTCCCAAGTACGGGTAAACCTCCATCATTTGCTCACCAAATAGCTTGCTCGTAAGCGCTATTAATGCCGCGTGGATCTCAGGCTCATCGCTTCCCACACTTAGCCCCATTAGATTCTTCAACACGTCAATTAATAATCGATACGCCAGTCCCTGCCCATAAGATATGCTTCGTCCTGTCACCCAGCGACCACGGGGCAATCTATCATCAGATGGTCTACCAGCACTCTCCGCCTGCTCTGCTTCAGCGGTTTTTTGCCATTCCTGGATTAAGCGGGTTTTCCCAAGTCCTGGCTCACCTACAATCAATACCGCCCGCCCCAATCCTAACCGGATTGCATCGCATAAGGTCAATAATGTGGCCAACTCCCGGTCGCGCCCAACCATCGGGCTATCAAGGTCAGCAAAGCCACGCGTCCGGCCAAGCACAGCTCTGGCAGCTTTCACCTGATAGACGCGTAACCTTTCGGGCATGCCTTTCACTTCGAGTGATCCCAGGTCTTCGCAATCAAAGTAAGGTGCAATGAAGCGATAAGTATTTTCTGTCACCAGGACGCTCATTGCTGTACCGGCAAATTTAATGCGCGAAGCCAGGTTGACCGTACCTCCCGAGGCAGTATATTCGAACCTCAAGTCATCTCCCACTGGGCCAATCACCACCACTCCGGTGTTGATGCAAATCCGCACCGCGAAATCAATATCGTAGGTCGCCTTCATCTCTCTGGCAAATTCTCTCACCAAATCGATGATTTCTAACCCTGCCCGGACCGCTCTTTGCGGGTCATCTTCGTGAGCCACAGGCGCACCAAAGAACGCCAGCAGTGAATACCCCAATAACCTCACAATTGTTCCCTCATACGTGTAAACAACCGGAGCAATCCGATCGAAAGCATTATTTATGCTTTCCAGCCATGTCTCAAGGTCCAGCTGTTCAGCCAGTTTGGTTGAGCCAACTACGTCTACGATCAAGGCTGTGATAGTGCGTCTTTCTCCCATGCTGCCCGGACTAGGCATTGCCATGGTTGTGGAGGCTGTGTGCATTTTTCGAACCAGCGTTCTTGGAACAGCTGCAGTCAAGCGATTCAGTCGGTCAGTGTCTACCGGGGTTTGTTCCAAGACCGGTTGCCCACACGCCATACAAAAGCGTGCCCCCGGTGGTAGCTCGGTTTGGCAATTGGTACACCTGCGCTCCATTGCCAGGCCGCAATTCAAGCAGAAACGAGCATTATCAGGATTTTCCGTTTGGCAGCGTGGGCATTGCATGGTCAGTGGTCCATAAAGGAGATTTAAATAGTGACTAATAACCCTATAAAAATTTCTCTAATTCTATCATTTTATAAAAGTAATACATTAGTCGTTCTTTATTCCATGAGCATTAAATACAATGCAATAAACGAAACTCGGATTATCTAGTCAGATTCGCAGATGACATTTCTTAGTCATCTAAAACCGATGGATTAATAATAGTTAGGGATGAGACGCTCGAGGAGCTCAATATACAATTGAGAGCCACTGGGCAAACTGCTACACAGAAACGATCACCTCGTTATGTCACTTTTTTACGGATCTCAGCGCTTAGAAAATCCATCGCCCACACGACCGCAACAATCGCCCAAATTGCGGTACCCGCTTTGCGGTACTCCAATACATTGATCCGCTGGCTAAGATAATAGCCGATCCCACCCCCACCCACGAAGCCCAGGATGGTGCTGATGCGTACATTGATATCCCAATGGTAAATAATGTAGGAAATGAAATCTGGAATGATTTGCGGTATCACAGCATACAAAACCACCTGAGCTGAGTTTGCTCCCGTGGCTTGCACAGCTTCAAGGGGACCCGGATCAATATTCTCAACCGCCTCAGAAAAGAGTTTGCCCAATGAAGCGATCGTAGCAATCGTTAAGGCCAATACACCGGCGAATGGTCCAAATGTGAGCCAAAGTGCAAAAATGGTCGCCAAAACTAAAGAATCAAAGGATCGGGTGAAATTGAGGATTGTGCGCGTTATGGTATAAACAGTTTTCCCCAATATCGTCTGACCCATAATATTACGCGCAGCTAAAAAGCTGATCGGGCCCGCTACAATGGTTCCCGCAGTTGTGGCTAGCAGAGCCATAAATATGGTTACCATCAGGGCGTTAATCACGTCTTTCAATGCCTGGCTTGGGATAATTTTCCCCACCGGAACCGAGGTTATTGTTTGCAGGTGGCTGGGTACCCCATCAGTTGTGGCATTGATTGGTCTCACCTCTACCTGGGCTATAAACTCTCCATTTGCATCTGTTTTAGCCAGCACGGAGAACAGATCATTCCCACTTGGTAACAGCCATTGGAGCTTCACTGTGTTATTGGGCGCCATATTTGAGCCCCGGACCGTGATCATGTCCCTTGGATTGGCGCAGGGTACACTGGTGGTAATCCTCGGACCACTGGTCGGCGGCTGAGATGGCTCTGCCGACCCACATGGGACCGGGAATATCAGGTCAAGCGTAGTGTCCTGTGTTTTACGAGTAGTCACATCTGGACTAATGAGATCGCCCAGGATTTGCTTACTATTCGGTAATGAGGTGAGCAGCTTGATCGGGTCAATTTGCGTTACCCGAAAACCGATCACATATGCTGCAATGGCAAGCAATATGGAGATGAATGTGATCACCGACCGTCGAAGGTTGAGGTCTTTGGGGTTCATATTACACCAACCTTGCCCTGATCCTGGCGCTCACAAAATCCAGGATCATCACGATGACCACAATCGCAATGAATGCAGAACCAATTGCCCGGTAATCACCTTTGAATATCCATTGATACAAATAAAATCCTATGCCACCGCCACCCACAAACCCAATGATGGTGGAGGTACGGACGTTAATATCCCAACGATAGATCGTAAATGACATAAAAGGTGGCACGATTTGCGGAATGACCCCATAACGCACCATTTGGAGCCAATTCCCACCGACCGCGCGTATAGCTTCCAACGGTCCCGGATCGATTCCTTCGATCACCTCAGAATAGAGTTTGCCGAGGGCGGCAACCGTGTGCAATGTAATCGCAATCACTCCCGGGAATGGACCCAGCCCGACAATCACAACGAAGACAATGGCAATGATAAGCGGCTCAATCGACCTCACAATGTTGAGAATGGTGCGCGTGATGATATATATAGCCAGGGTGATCACATTACTGCCCATGAGATTTCGGGCAGCCAGGAAACCGATTGGAATGGCGATCAGTGCCCCAAAGGTGGTGGATATGAGTGCCAGGAAGATGGTCTCGACCACACCTTGTATCAGGTAACTTCCATTTAGTGAAAGCTGGTATCCGGGCAATGGTCGACTCTGTACAAGATACACTCGGTGCTCGAGAGGGATTGTCGGATCAGGTGCAGCCGAGGTTGCGCTTGGAGGGACTTGAATGGCGGCATTCAGGTTTCCCTGACTATCAGAATTAATAATAAGTGCTGTGATATAACCCTCACCCAGTGGGAGCTGGTCACCGATTGGAGTGGACCAGTAGAGCCTCGTCGGGGCATCGGGCCATAACCCACTGGCTTGCAGGATCAATACATCGCCCAAATTGCCGCAATCGGGGCTAATTGATACAGTGATGCCATTGGTGGTATTTTTTGCTGGGGGCGGGTTTGGACTGCAAGGTACTTCAACCGGACCCCATCCGGTATTCGTCACTGCCCGATGGGTGACAAAATCGGGATGGAACATGGGGACGATGATCGAGTAAGCCCGGTCTAGGTTCTTGGTCAGCGCCGATGGGTCGATTTGTGTGACCTGCCATCCTATCCCATATCCCATAACCAGTAATGCTGCGATAATGATGGAAACGGGTCTTTTTCTCCCTCCCACCAGGCTGACCGCATCCCATATATTCCACAACCAGATGATTGCGGGCACAAAGTACCAGCCAGGGATGTTATACCAGAATACCGTGACAAGAGATGTAACCGCGCATATGAATACCCCCGCACCGCGGTAGCGCTCTCTCAAGTATATTTGACCCAAGCCCGGGATGATCAGGGAAAGCAAACCTGCTATAAGTGGTGAACGGTCTAACTTGCGGGAAGATGGCTTCTCGATCGTGCTCACGCCTCCTCCACCGTAGTAGCGCGCACTTCCTGGGCTTCTTCCCCGTAGATCTCCTTGAATCTTGCCCGATCAATCTCAGTGGGTAATCCCTCAAAAACTTTTACCCCATCCTTAAGACCAATTACACGGGTCGCGTAACGGTGCACCAGATCGAGAAAGTGCAGGCTGCAAATTATTGTGATACCTTCCTGGTTAAGCAGCTCAAGGTAATGCAGGATGGAATGAGCAAGTACCGGGTCTAGGGAGGCAACCGGCTCATCTGCAAGGATCAGCTTGGGTTCCTGCATCAGCGTCCGGGCAATACCAACGCGCTGTTGCTGTCCTCCTGAGAGGGTATCGGCACGTGTAAATGCTTTATCGGTAATCCCCACCCGATCCAATGCATGCATGGCTCTCTCGCGGTCTTCTTTCGACCATATCCCCACCAAACTCAGCCATGGATTGGCATATCCCAGGCGACCTGCGAGCACATTCGTCATGACATTGGAGCGTTTAACCAGATTGAATTGCTGGAAGACCATGCCAATATGGCGTCTTAGATGTCTCAGCTCGGTTCCATTGGCCTGAGTCATATCGACATCATCCCACAATATCCGGCCTTCAGTCGGCTCGATGAGGCGATTGATGCAGCGTAGCAAGGTGGATTTCCCTGAACCGGATAGTCCGATCACCACCAGGAACTCTCCATCGTTAACCGTAAAATTCACATCTTTTAATGCTACTGTACCACTGGGGTAAACCTTGGTAAGGTGTTCGATGCTTAGCAATGAAACCCCTCCCTGCTGATGAGAATTGAGGGGAGAGAAGCTTGATTTCTCTCCCCTCAATTAATTGAGATTGAAAAGTTATCTGACGTACTGGCTCAGGTCAATCCCTGAGGCTTCCAGGTATGAACGGAACTGATCGTAAGCAGTGTCGTCAACCTGCACGAGTCCGCCGATCTGATACAGATCATTGAGGGCTTTCTTGCCAGCCTCAGTATCGGCGATTTTCAGCATCGCAGCGGTGATCTGGTCACGCAGGTTCTGTGGCATATCTGGCGCATAAGACATGTTATCGTTCGGGATAAGCGCAGGGGTTTGATAGATCACAATTACCTTATCCATGACATCCGGCAAATCCTTGGTCACAGAGGTGCGTGCATCCACAAAGGTAGCGCCGTAATCACAGATGCCACCCGCGTAGACCGCACGAACAGTCTGAGTATGCCCCTGGGTGAAGACCGGTGTTTTGATATCCGCATCGGTTAAGCCAGCCTTCTTTAGGAAGATGAGTGGAATGACATAACCAGATGTGGATTGTGGATCGGCGAAGCAGGGTCGCATACCCTTGAATTGCTCCAGGGTTGTGATCTCTGCATCGGTGGCGGGGGCATCAGCGGCAGGTGTAAAGCCAGCGTCCGCACGGGCGATAAATTGCGCCCCATAATGATCGGACCCAAAGCGGTTGGTGATCAGGGCCACTTCTGCATAACCTTTTTGATGGGCGAGGATGTATGCAAATGTCGCCATCCATCCTATCTGAGCATTCCCGGATCCCATGGCTTCTGTTAGGGCAGCGTAGGATGTTGGGATGACACCTTTAAAGGTAAGTCCGGTCTCTTGGGAAAGCAAGTCTAACAGCTCCTGACCACCTGCAGTAATCTCTTGAGAAGTTGCTGAGGGCTCAAAAGCAACGATAATCGGGTTATCAGCCGTACCTAAATCAGCTTTCGGGGTAGGGGCAGTAGTTGGTACCGTTGTAGCCACGGGTGGGTTCGTCGCAGCAGGGGCTACGGTCGTCGCCGTTGTTGTCGCACAAGCTGACAGGATAAAGCTGGCGATGATAATAAACACTAGTATGGTCGTAATTCGGTTTTTCACAATTCGTCTCCTCTTAAATATTTAATGAAATTGATATTCTTTTATCGTAGGTCGATTGGATGGATATTTTTAATCGTATGATAAAGCGCCACCTCCTTTGGTATCAATTAGGTCAAAAGTTTTGTGATGGTCAAAATGCATAGGTGGCAATCTATAAAAAAACCATCCCACATTTTACACCCATTAAGCTGATTATTTAAACATAGTGGATGATTATAAGGTTAAAAATTACAATAAATCAGATGTTGGAGGCACAAGCTTGGAATTTAGTTACGATTGTTGCCTGACCTCCCTCATGACCCACATGGATTTTTGTGAGCGAGGATTAGGATCTGCTCTCTTCTATCCCTGCCAGCTTCTTTGCAAGCTGCTGCTTGAATTCCAATTGCATCTGTCGCTGGATTTGGATGCGTTGCGCCTGCGGAGAGCCAGCTCCATGTAGTGATTCGGTCAGGTAGCCCACTGCATTACGCCCAAGAGTCAGGTTCTCGATCAGCCTCAGGATACGCATGCGGCTCTCGGTTGGCACATCCTCCCGTCCCCTAAGATACTTCTCAAGCATCGGACCGGTCTCGACACTCCGGTAGTCCGCCTCTGAAGGCATTGTTACCAATAAGCCACCCGCCAGGTCTTGTGCCAGTCGTGCCATCTCATAAGTAATCCGGGTCACTTGCTGCTTGCACACATTCGCTAACAGCTCATCACACAGGTATGCCCCTGATGACGTAACCTGGCTCTGGTACGACGCAGCGATCCCAGTGGCATATATCGTCTCGTTGAGAAGGGTCATCTCCACCAGCTTATCGCGGATGTGTGAGGCTTTCTCCACCCCGTTATAATCCGCAATCGTTGCTGCAGCCCCAATGAGCACATCCCCCACCCCGCTCTTACAAACGTAGCTGCGCCGGTGAAAAGCGGTGAACCGCTCTACCAACATTGCCGTAAATTCGGTCTCACCGTTCATGAAAATCAGATTGTTGGGAATGAAGGCATCTTCGAATATGATCAGCGCTTCCTGCCCGCTGAACTCAGCATTTCCCGCTTCGATCTCGCCTTCCAGGCTGCGCGTGTCGCACGACTGCCTGCCAACGACGTAAGTGATCCCTTCCGCCTCCACCGGTAGTGCACCGACGATGGCGTAATCAACTTCATCCGGTTGAAGGCGCAGGGTTGGCATAACGATCAACCAGTGTGAGTTGATGCAGCCTGTTTGATGTGCTTTAGCGCCTCGGATGTATACCCCCTCCTTTGTGCGTTTACTGATGTGGAGGTACATGTCCGGGTCAGCCTGCTGTGATGGAGGTTTACTCCGATCACCTTTCACGTCCGTCATCGCTCCGCCAATGACAGTATTGTGATACTGCATCTGTTGGATGAATTCCTTCAGCCGGGCATGATAAGAGGTATGACGCTGTGCATCAATCTCATATGTCACCGAATACAGTGCGTTCAGTGCGTCCATACCCACGCAGCGCTGGAAGCATGTGCCGGTGAGCTGTCCCAACCTGCGCTGCATTTTATTCTGCAGCACAACTTCCTCCGCATTGGTGGCAATGTGCAAGAAACGGTTGACCCGCTCACCTGTGAAGGGTGACATAGCCGTTGCAAGATCGGATTCCTCTAACGCCAGGTCATAGGTCCTTGCCATAGCATTGATCGATGGACGCATCACCGGGTGGTCGACGGGCTCGTTTACCTGCTCGCCCATCAGGAAGACTTTCAGCTTGCGTCCTCGCAGACTCTGGATGTAATCTTCACCGGTCAAGATCTTTCGGTCCTTCATATTATCCTTATCTCTTCCTTCGGTGGAAACCAAGCCAATATCTTATAGCCTCTCTCATTACCAAAACCCAGCTTACGGGCGATCTTCAACGAGCCAATATTGAGCTTCACACAATCCCAGTAGGTTGTGCAGCCCAATTCATCGCACCACTTAAGCAAGTGTGCGGTAACGATGGTGGCAAATCCCTGCCCTCGGTAAGGTCGCTCGGTTACCACCCCAACTTCCCGCACCCCACCCACGTCCATATCCGCACCTGCATCGCACACGAATTCCTCTCCATGCAGGATGCATACATCTAATCCCTTCTCCAGGTAACTCTCAAGACTGCCATAACGGAACAGGGTCTCATCCAGACGGGGGCTTTTCTCAATTAATTCCCGCCCCATGCGATGAACTTCAAATCCTGGGGGAAGTTTCAAATATTCCGATAGGTCACTCCCGCCAGCTGGCCTGACAAGCTCGATGCATTCTGCCCCAGCCTCGGGGTCTGGGGGGAACTGCTCCACCTCGGGGTTGCCATCCCGGAAATCTAAGGCTACGGTGCCTTCCTGCCTGAGCATCTTTACCATCTGGTGCGTGACCCCCCAATCCTTCTCTCCACCCTGGTATAAGGTGCCATCATCACGTTCCCATACATATCCCAATCGCGGGTGCTCAAGGTTATCCGTGAATATCCTACCCGCATTTCCACCCCCCAAGACTGCATAACAGCGGAACGCGGTCGGCATATTGGGATCGAACAATGATCTCAAAGCTGGAGTGACCTGACCTGGTAGGATTTCAATCAAAGGTAATTCCTTCACACTGTCACACGTCCAATCCTTCACGCCCTAAAAGTCCCAATGCTAGTGACAACTCGCCGCGGTGGTGAATCTCATGCTCCAGCACATGCCAGATGATCCACCGCAAGCTGAATAACTCACCACGAGGTGTTTTATACTCCACGTCCAAATCACTCTCATCCAGACTGTCGAGGTAGGCTAGCGTCTTCTTCCGAACATCCTCCAGAACCTCCTTAATTGCAGGCTTGCTGGGGTGATTAACTAGGTCGTAGTATGACCACTCCTCAATTTCATGCCGGACAACAAAATGTAGCCAGTATTTTTCACAATCAGCGATATGCAGCATGATCTTTCCAACCGGCCACGAACCTGCAAATGGGACAAACGTGAGCTCATCTTCTTTGAACATATCGATTGTAGCTACCAGGTCTGCCCGCACCTGGTCCCAGTGGCTGAATATTTGGCTCGGCTTCATCGTCCCTCCATATCTCTCGTTATTATACTTGCCCGTCTTGTGAACATGAAAGCCCGTAAAGCAAAGATTGATAATAGGTTGGGTGAATCCCAACATTACCTTTCGTTGCCAGTCTTCTCGCTCTGTCTGATAGACTCACGAAATGATTACTGCTTTTTCGTCGATTTATTAGTTTTCCTACACTTCTTTTATGATCAAGGCTAACTCATCCAGCGCTTGGGTCCCATGGCCTACAAAGGTCGAGCCATGCTGAGTTGTAAGTACCTTGGGTTTTAGCAATGCGAGGTCATGCAAATAATGTTCGGTTTTTATTGTGTATGGCATATAGTCTCGTAACGGACCAGTCTGGTTAGCCAGCAACACTTCCCGTGCCCGCTCAATCACGCTCGCGTGCGTCACTGGCTCAATATCACCGTTTTGATGAAACAGGTCGGAACAAAATAAAGTCTGGCTGATTTCCTCGAACAACATGCCCGCCTCCCAACCGTGTGGAAGGTGGGTTGTAGGAATCATGCGAAAGCGGTGCTTACCAGCTTGCAGCACTTCGTCTTTGGTAAGCGCTCGAGGCGTTCTTGAAGCAAAATCAGCTATGTTCACTCGCACTGCTGCTTCCGTGCCCAGCACTTGAGCAGACGGAGCCACCTGGAGCCACTCGTTAACCGAGCCGCATTCGTCCGCTTCGAAATGACTGAAGCCAATCCAGCGCAGTTGTGATGGCTGGATTATCTGCCTCATCGCTTCCTGAACAAAGGGAAACATACGTCTGGTTCCGGTATGATACAAAACTGGTTCATCATCTCAAACGATGAATGTATTGAATTGCATGTTGATCTGCTGTACATATATGCAAACACGGTAGATATCAGGTTCAATCTCAGTGACAGTGTTCATACTTTTCTCCACGAAAGTGCGGCATCCATCTGCCAACCACCGCCCGGTTGGACTAGTATTCTGCTCCGAACAGCTCGCTCAATCTGGGTTCTTCATAAAATACCACAAAAAGATGCACGGCTATCCCTACACCTAATACATAGAGTAACAACGATCCGTCTATATATATGCCTGCCCAACCCAAGATGATCATGATCACCCCAATATACATCGGGTTGCGTACATAACGGTATAACCCCTTAACCACCAGCTTCCTGGGGGCGTCGATTGGCAATGGAGTACCCCTGCCTGCAATTCCGAAATCCCAGACTGTCCAGATGTAAATCGCTGCTCCTGCTATGAGCAGGGCTACACCGATTGCGAGTAGCACTGTATATGAGGTAATGCTCCTTCCCCGTGCGATGAGTAGGGGCACATACACCGCCACCGTCCCAGGGATGATGAGTGTGAAAAGCAGGTTTTTTAGGAGCAATTTCATCAAGCTGGCTCTACTTCGCTCCAATGGTCGTAATACACCAGCTCTTTTAAATCCTTGCGGGTACGCATCGATAATCGTTCGCTGGCAGCATCATCATAACTGGCTTCGAGTGGGTATGCCAGTGGCGTAGCTACCACCGCACGCACGTCTTCCGGGATATGTAATATCTGCTTCACCTGAGCTTCGTCGAAGGCGGTCATCAGGTGCGTCACCAATCCCAATTCTGTAGCCGCTAGCACCATATTCCCCACTGCCAGCCCAACATCGAACAGGTAATACTCCCTGCCATCCCGGACCACGTCGTCCGCCACCCGTGCACAGACGAGGAGGATCACTAGTGCGTCTTTGATCACCCGGTTGGATTCCGAGAATGCCAGGCTGAGCCTCTCCACCATCTGCCTCTCCTGCACGACGATGAAGCGCCAGGGCTGGTTATTACGGGCTGAGGCTGCTAGCCTCCCTGCCTCCAGGATTTTCTCGATCTGCTCCGGTTCGATCTCCCGTCCCGAGATATGCGCCTTGAGGCTGCACCGCTTGCGAATGGCATCTAAAGTTTCCATGGTTGCTCCTTGTTAGCTGGATTGTGTATCAGGTAAGTATACCCGGATAGAGGTTTTATCTGCGACCCGGGATGAGTATACAAATCCGGAAGTCCGTGGGGTATCGAATTAACATTGCTTCCTACGAGTTAAAACACAACAGGAGAGATGATTAAAACTCTTGATTTCAGACAGGCTCTTCGTTTATGAGGAAATTGGAGGTGGTAATTAGTAATTTATGAGGGTTCGATCTATAAATCCATCTGTTAATAAATAATCTTATAAAAACGCCTTCAACAACAGCTCAAAGGTTAGATTTCCCGCCAGCTCAAATGACACCTCTTTCAGGATGGTCGCGAGCAGTGGCCAATATTGCTTCTTGACCTTCGTCATCAGACCTTTCTCAGGTTCATCCAGGGTCGTTCGCCCTGATTGTAGCCATTCTGTCACACTTACCTGTGAGGCCTCTTCATCCGGACCCGCCGCCATCTCACGAATGATCCACCCTTCCAGGCTGCTCGATAGCAGGGTATAGCACCCGGAATCACCGTTTTGCTCACGCAGCAGGCCACGTTTGATGAGATGCTCAGCATCCATGGCTGCCCGTGGATATACCTTGACCAGTCGTTCCATGAATGGGGGGTCCTTCTTAACCGGCTTGCTCTTGCAAAGCATGATGGTCGAGATCAGGGTGATCTTCTCGCTTTCGGTGCATCGTCCCCACAAATAGCTAAAATGTGGGGCAGCTTGCTGCTCAAACTGTGCTGTCACCCACTTTTCTAGTTTATCTACCTGAAAGCCCTGCTGTATTCCATCGAAAAGATAGTAGCCTGCCACCTGCGTAAAAAGGGGGTGCCCTCCAGCCAAACGCCAGGCGAGCTCATGCTCCTGAGTGCCGAATGTCAATCCTGCGTCACGGGTATAACATTCCAGAAGCTCATCCACTTCCACTCGTTTGAAAAGACGAAGGACAATATTGGCGAAGATGTTGAAGAATGGCGAGCCTTTGATCTCCTCCGAGTGGCACAGGTCGATCAATTCTCGCCGAGTGGCAGTCACCAGCGGTAAATTGTGGTGGATCGCCAGGGCGCGCAGCCCGCCGAAGAAATCCGCTCGGAAATTGGGGTTTTGTGTGACGTATTCGAACTCGTCCAGCAACAACACTACACACAGACCCGCCTCTGTGATGGCTTCGCATAAGTCTTCCAGGTCGAACAGCTCATAGGTATTGTCCTTTTGTAACGTTTCAATCTGGGCACGTAAGTTAGGGTCAGAGATCGTGCGCGCCATGCGTGTGAACACCCGTCCCCAGAAACGCTGGGGAGTGATATCCACCAGCCCCTGAAAGTCAATATAGATCAGGCAAAAACGGTCGGGCTCGAGCCCCAGCAGGCTGGCAGCTGATTTATCTGCCATGTGCATCAGCAGGGATGTCTTACCGATTCGCCGTTCCCCAACGATCGAAGTACTCTCGTGGGCACTGGAAAGCAGCCGGTTGACCACCTGGCGCAGCTCTTCCTGCCTTCCGATGAAGCGCCCACGCTCGCGGATTGGATTGCCAAATGTGAATGGGTTTTGAGTCATAGATTATTGATCCAGCTTCCAATATGCCATTTTTAAGATATCAACCTGAGCGAATGTTTTTTCATTACTGCGGATGACCAGCTCGTTCCACATGCCGGCTCCTGGGAGGCTGCTTTTAACATAACCCAAGAAGGTTTCGGCGAAAAATGCACTCAACCGTTCTCCTTCCACCACAACCATGATCGACCCAATCTGGTCTTGTGGTGTGGGATCGGTCACGCCTGATACCAGCTTAATAGCTATTTGATTTTCAATCTTGAGAATTTGCCATACACCACTTTTTGGGTAATACTCAAAGGAGTACATATCACCCGTTGCGAGATTCTTTTTCAGGAACCATACCAGCGAGGCTGAATCGGGTATGTCGCGGCAGATGAAAGCAGCTGATAAGGCAAAATTATTCCCTTGGATATTATCGTGGGTTAGTCCGGTTTCACTACCATTGGTGTATAGCACTGCCATATCACCGAGATATTTCTCATTTTCTGGCGGACTGAATTTCCAGCCTTCACCGCTTTTAAAAACGTCTGCCCCAAAAGTAGTTGGGTGTGAAGTAATGAAATAACTGCTCATCCACTCTGGTTCATCCAGGTTCCAGAATCGAATTTTCACGATATCCACTTGAGCGAACGGCGCTTCATTACTTCTTACGGATATGAAGTTCTCTGTTCCTGCTGCCGGAGGTTGACCTTCAACGGAACCCAGGAACGTACTTCCATAGAATGCACTCACCCGACCACCATCCAATACAATCATGATCGTCCCAAGCTTTTGAGCCTGTGTGGTTTGTGTCTGATCAGTTATTATCTTGGATAATCCTTGATTCTCGCTTTTGAAGAGACTCCACCAGCCTGTTCCTGGCGAATATTCAAATGCAAATAGATCTCCTTCACCCCCTTTCTGGTACCACCACAGGTATGCACCCCCTGGCATGTCCTGGGGCATGAAAGTCACTTCCATGGCGAGATTGGTACCAGTAAAATTATTACGATAAATGGAAGTTTCACCTCCGTTTGAGAACAGCACCGCCCTACCATCCTGATATTTCTCGTTTTCCGCCGGGATGAACTGCCAGCCCTCATTAGCTTCAAAATTATCATCCATGAATTTCGGTGCGCGCTCACTGATCCAATCGTTCCTCATCCACTCCGGCGTACCCAGGTCCCAGAACCTGAGTAGATAAATGTCAGCTCGTGCATATAAATTTTCTTTACTACGGATCACCAGCTCGTTATAAGTACCAGCGTTTGAACGGTCAATTTCAGCGCCACCGATGAAATCCTTGTTCAAAAAAACACGTACCTGACTATTATCCGCAACGACCATGATCGTCACACCATCCTCTTCTTTGGTGGGCGCTGCCATTCCAGATGACAGCCCTTCCCATTGCTGAGTTTCCCCCTTATTAATCCACCATGAACCGGTTTTGGGAGCATAAGAAAATTCAAGCCGATCTCTTGTATTGGTATCCTGCCCAAGGAACCACACCAAAGATGTTGATTCAGGCATATCGCGCGGTACGAAAGACACTTCCAGCGCAATATTTTTCCCTTGTAGATCATTGCGGGTCAGTCCAGTCTCACCTCCGTTTGTGAACAACACCGCCTTGCCATCTTCGTATTTCTCATTTTCCGCTGGACTGAACTGCAAGCCTTCGCTGCCTGTAAAACTATCAATCAAAACCGTTTCAGGGCGGGCGCTGATCCAATCACTGGTCGCCCACTTCACCGCATCCATGTTCCAGAATCCGATTTTTAAAATATCAATCTGTGCAAACGTTGCTTCACCACTCCTGATCGACAACCAATTCTGTGTTCCTGCTCCCTGGAGGCTACTTTCAACGTAACCCAAGAATTCGTCCCCATAATAAGCGCTTATCAGGTCTCCATTCACAACGACCATCATCCTCACAATACTATCTTGTTGGGTGGGATGCGTCCAACCTGATAAAATCCTGTTCCACACTTGATTCTCAACTTTAAATATCCCCCAGAAACCAGTTGTGGGGAAATACTCAAATGAAAACATGTCTTCTGTAATCTTATCATTTGCCAGGAACCATACCAGCGAGGCAGAATCAGGTATATTACGCGGGCTGAAAGTCACTTCCATGGCAACATTTTTACCCTGGAAATCTTTCCTGGAAAAGAAGGTCTCCCCTCCATTTGTAAACAACACTGCCCTGCCATTTTCGAATTTCTCATTTTCCACAGGGTTGAACGACCAGCCTTCACCCTGCATAAAATTATCTTCCGCCAATGTTGCTGGGCCAGAAGTAATCCAATCATTTCTGAATGCATCCGGTGTACCCAGATCCCAGAAGCGCCAGTTATCCACGTCCAGAGTGGCTTCTCGAGCGGTATTTTTATCCAATCCGAAGTGATTGTATAAACCGTACAATTGGGCATCGTATTGGGTGTAAAAGAGCTTATCATCCCAATACAACCAAAAAGTCTGATTCACCACCACGATACCCAGCTCATACCAACGTCCAGGTTCGATGACACCAAGATTTCCATTCTTAAATTCTGTGTACTCTCCTTGTGGGTCCGTGTTTCCCTTAACTCTCCATTCACCACTAGATGGCATTATATTCAGTTGATATTCAGTGCCATAATTCTCGTATGTAGGGGTCAGGCGAAATGCATAACCAAAAGTTTCATCGCCAGAGAGCCCATCGAAGCGCAAATCTGTCTGCAGGATGTAATTCATTTTTTTTAGCGCTTCATCTCCAAGCAGGAATTCGTTATTAAGCCGCAGGGCTCCGTCTAGTAGGGTTGCGGTCTGAGCCCCCTTATCATTCGTCCAATACTCCTGAAGAGAGTCACTCGAAAAATCGTCCTCCACATTCGGCACCCTGCCGCCGGTCATCTTTTCAATCGCTGATGTGAGGAAATTAAATTCCTGAACGGCTATTGCTGTTGCAGTTGGCACAGGTGTAGCTGCCTTCATGGTAGGCGGAGGTGTCATTCCTGCCTGCGTGGTAGTTGGAATGGCCATTATGGCTTGTGTGGAAATTGGCGTTTTTGTCTGCTCAATCCCTGCCAGCAGCGGGCTCAACCGTGGCCACTGAGTGGCTACTCCAACAATCACTACGATCAGGATCAGTGCCAGGGCAGCCCAGCGCCACCAACCCACGGGCAGCTTCAGCTTTCGTCTCGAGCGTTTCTGTAAACAATCCACCAGCAGCGAGGCCGCATCCTTATACCCGGCATCCTGGACGATCACACCCTGTAGCAGGCCAATCGCCTGACTGTACCGCCCGTCTTTTATCGCGGTTTGCGCCTGATTGTAATCATTCGCCATCTTTTGCCCGCGCCGAGCCACCTCCAATGATTGGCGTACATTTTCTTCGTCCTCAGGCTTTAGCTGCAGGCACGCTTCCCAATCGTGGACGGCCTCATCCCAACGCTCAAACCGTTCCATTTCCTGGGCATGAGCCCGCAGGCTGGAGATCTGCGCCCGGCGGGGAGCATCTTGTATTGCCGCGAGTCGCATCTGCAAGGTTGCATCATTGGGAGCTAGCTGCAACGCTTTCTGGATGGCATCCAATGCTGCCTTCCAATCTTGCTGCTCTTGAGCCTGCTGAGATTGTTTTAGCAACCCGTCGATGAGCGACGCCGTATGCTCCTCTTTTACCTGTACATAACGTGCAGCCAGTTGGGTATCTTCAGGGGTATGTTCTAAGGCACGTGCATAATGCTGCAGTGCAACTTCAGCCTCACCCGTCGCCAGAGCTTCTTCTGCCTGGCGGGCATACAGGGCAGCTAAGCGCTGGCGGGCTTCAGGGTGATCGGGGTTGTCTGTCAGGACGCGTTGGTAGTAACCTTCAGCTTCTGCGAGTTTACTTGCCAGTGAAGCTGCCTCACCCAATGCCATAAGAGCTGTGCTCAGTCCACTGCGTGCCCCGATGTCATCATCATCAATACGCAGTGCAGCTTCGTATCCCTGTACTGCCTGGGCGTAATTACCCCCTTCTAAGTGCAGGTTGGCGATGCTCACCTGGGCACGCAGGTTGGATGGGTCGGTGGACAATGCCTGCCTGAAGCTATCTAGCGCCTTTTCCATCTGCCCAATCTCGCGGAATTCATCGCCGATTTCGTTGTAGCGGTTGGCAATCGGGTTGACTTGCACCAATTCATCTCGAACCCGATCTAGAGGTCGGTTCTTCAACAGCCAAATGCCGAGCAGCTCGATCACGAAGCGGTTTTCCTGGGTAATCACGTCTTTTTCGCGCAAGTGAACGAGAGCAGCGTTTAGATCATTTTCGCTGTAACGCACGCGCTGGTTGTGCAGGGCTAAAGCCAGCTGCTTTTCGTTGCAAGCTGGTCGGCTTTGAATAACTGGGGTCAGCCGGCTTGATTCCTGTGCTCGCAGTTCATGTGCCAGGCTGGAAAGCACCCATTTCTCCAGGTCTGAAGCTTCGTCCCAAACAAATTTGAGGTTGACCGTTCCCCGCTCAATTACGTCTTCCAGAACAGACTCCACGTCCTCCCAGGCAATGGTTCTCCTTCCAGTCTTTTGGCTGAGCGAGAATAGCTCATGGCAGATGAGCTGAGTGAAGTATGGGTGCCCGGAGGTGATCGCATAGATACGCTCCACCGCTGTTGGCTCATAGGTAAGCATTCCCGCCACTGGGTGGGTGATTAGCTGGGAGCAATCCTCCTGCTTTAGGAAGCTTATCTTGCGGTACAGGGCGGTCTTAAAGAATTCGGTGTATGACGCCTGCATGTTCTCCAGCTTATGCCCGGAAGAGCCGATGGAGAAGATGAAATTCAAGCTGGGCAGGTCGAACATGCGGCGGAGATACGAGATTAAAGGACGAGTCAAGCTCTGCTGTATCTCCGGCTCAGAGAGTGTATCAAACTCATCAAAAGTCAGCAGTAGGATCGATTCACCTAACTTGGACAGTATCTCGGGTAAGAAAGTGCTTGCCAGGTACTCGCCATCTTGTGCAAACAGTTCATGGTTAGGGATGGGGATGGATTGTCCACGCGCCTGGTTGATGGCTCGACATATTTCACGCGCAAGCCACCATTGGAACCGATCCAGGCTGGTATGTGTACGACCTTGCAGGTCGAAAAATACTTGAATGAATTGTAGTGTTAGGTGGTTGGGTATCTGTTTGAGAACGGAGGTCTTGCCAACCCGGCGCTGGCCGTGGATGACCAGGATATGGTTGACATAGCGTCCGCTCAGGTTCTGCTCGATCCAATCGAATACATCCTGCCGACCGAAGAACATGCTCGGCTCAACAACCGGTGCTCCTGCGATGTAAGGATTGAGAAAATCATTCATCGCTCGAACCTGCTTCCCCACATATACACAATTTATTTAGTCTTGATGCTTAATAATATTATACATCGCGAATTCAGTACGGCTATTATAGATAGTCACATAATCACATAACACAAGAAAACCGTCGCAGTTGTAGGATGCAAACGAGGTAACCCACTTAAATCATCGGAGTCAGGGGCACCTGATTAAATCTGGTGTTTATTTGCGATATTCTTACAGTTGAAACCTTTAAAAATTTGGTCTACGAGAATGGGTTTACGTTAAGCTCTTGTAGAATCATTATAAAACTTGATCCGGTTTACTCTTTTATCAGATGACTGTTCACATTTACACCCTCGGAAAGAACTTCCCCGTACGCTGCATATACACTTTATACTCCTCGCCAAATTGGTCAAGCATCATCTGCTCCTCCTTAGGCACGCGGAACCATAAGCCAAATAGGCAAAGGATGAAAAAGGCCGCAAAGAACCAGTTGGCTGTTACCAGTGCCAGCGCCAGGCCAAAACCATTGATGGAGGTGTAGTGTGGGTGGCGGATGCGTGCGTAAGGCCCAGTTGTGATGAGCTGGTGTTCCTGACGCAGCTGCAGCTGGGGAGAGAACTGCCTGCCCAGCTCAACCTCCGTCCAGGCGAGCAAAGCAATGCTAACCACCCCGATGGCGAAACCTAACCAGCGTAAACCCACGGGTATCTTGAAATCGAGGGCTTGCATCCACGCGTGATTAATGACATACAACACGAGGACTGCAATCAGGACGAAGAACAGCACCACCCGGGTGGCAAACATACCCACTCCTTCGCGCCGGATGGCTTCCCGGTCTGGCATAACACGCTCTCCCTGCTGGCGTATGCGCAAGTTGAAGTACATGCGTACGATCAACACTGCACCAAGTAGGATAAAAAACGCGATGCGGAAAGTTATCTCATCTGCCATGCAACCCTCCATGCATTGTTATTGTGAATGCTGGATGATTTTTCCAATTCCAAGTCCTGAGCACATAGCCTCGCCAGAGTACCCCGCTAAGCGCAGTTCAGGACGTTCCCTGCCTGTAACATCGCCAATGAATTGTATGAGCGATGCATAAGCAAGCGGCTTTGCGAGCGAGGGAGTGAGAGGCAAGCTATCTCAAAGCAGCATGTATAAGACTGTATTATCTGATACCTAACTCTACTTGCTCAATACTGTTCCACTATAAGCCGTTTGAATTGAATGTCAAGCTTGATGGACATGGGTTAGCGGAATGAGTGTAAAATATCTCAAGTCAAAGGTATACAGATAAATGCGGAGGCTCCCATGGGCGTGATCAAATTCATCCTGCATCTGGCCGGATGGCTGGTGACCATCATCTTACAAATCGCTGTGTCATTTCTTATTATCTTTCTATTCTCGGTCATCTTCGCCGGTGTGGATACCACTTCCCGCGCGGGGTGGATCAGCTTGCTCATCGGTATTTGGTTGGGGTATGTGATCGGGATAAACCTGGTCGGAATCGCTGCCTTGCGCTGGGTATGGAAGGGAGTGCGGGTGCTCAAGATACAGCGCCTGGTCGGTACAATGATTGGAGCCCTCATCCCTCTGCTTATTCTGCTGCCTATTGGGTACAGCGTCCCCGTGGGTGACCAAGGCACACGTTTCTATGATCTGGTAACCAATAACTGGCAGCCTATCCTGGCGCAGGCCGCTCTGTTCACTGCCATAGTCGGTTACTACCTCCCAAGCTTGTTGAGAGTGAAAAGTGAATCAATCAAGGTGGAATAACCAGCGGGAATTGCCTACCTGACTAATTCACGGTTGGGAGTTAAATTTTGGAGTGAATTGCGACCTACAACCGTATAGACAACGGACGATGGATAGGATCTATTTATCACCTCGAAAGTTTGGATAATGGGCTTGGTCATTGTGGGGTGCCTGGAGTTAAAAAGAAAATGAATAGAATCCGTTCTGCTCTACGAATTATCGTCCTGTGTCTGGTGTTTTCCTTAGCTGGCTGCCAACTTGGGGCCCCAAAAGTTGAGCTTATACAGTCCGAATTGCCGCGCGTCAAATTGCCAAATGTGACCGAGGCGCAGGTTACGCAGCTTGCCTCAGGGAATAATGCCTTCGCTCTCGATCTGTATCACGTCATCACAGCCAAGGGAATGGATAATCTAATCTTCTCACCATACAGCATCTGGCTGGCTTTCTCCATGGTATATGCCGGGGCACAGGGCGAGACTGACGCCCAAATGACCCAGGTGCTACATTTCCTACCGCAGGATAACCAGCATCTACTCGTTAATGCAGTCGATCAGCAGCTGCATGCCCTCGGGAACGCCAGGTCGGAGGAGGAAGAAAGCCTTCCATTCCAATTGAATGTAGCAAACTCTATATGGGGACAGCAAGGAGCTGCGTTCAAGCAGCCTTATTTAGACGTTCTAGCTGCGCAATATGGGGCTGGGCTTCGAGCCGTAAACTTCCAAGAGTCGCCGGATGAAGCGGGGCAGGCGATCAACGCCTGGGTCTCCAAAGAGACAGGGGGACATATCAAGGAGATTGTAACCCCGGGATCGTTGAGCTCCACTACCCGACTCGTCTTGACCAACGCCATCTACTTCAAGGCTGGATGGGCGGATCCCTTTGACCCGGCGGACACGACAAACGCCGCCTTCACCCTCCTGGATGGAAGCCAGGTGACCATCCCACAGATGCATGCGCAGATCCGCTCGAAATATATGCAGGGAGATGGGTTCCAGGCCGTCAGGCTGCCTTATGTGGGTCAGACGGTGGAGATGTGGGTGATTCTTCCAGATCAGGGAAAGTTTGAGGAAATACAGAAGCAATTGAGCACCGGTCTGTTAGACGAGGCACAGGTGCAAGCCAAGGCGGCTGAAGTGACACTTACTCTACCACGCTTCGATATTGAGAGTGATCTTTCTCTCATCGAATCGCTGCAATCGATGGGCTTGATGGATGCCTTTTGCCCACAGATGGACTTCAATAGCATGGTAGAAGGTGGCGGCCTGTGCATCGATAACGCATTGCACCGGGCCACAATCACGGTGGATGAGAATGGAACCGAGGCATCTGCAGCTACGATGGTTATTTTGGAAATGTCATTAGTCAATGAAACCGAGATGACCGTCGACCGGCCTTTCCTGTTTGCTATCCTCGCGCGCGAGACGGGTCTGATTCTCTTCCTTGGACAGGTACTCAACCCCGCGCAATAATCCCTCTTGACAACTCCATATAAACAGCATATAATATAGACTAGTCTACATTATAGACTAGTTTATGACTGGAGGGTATGAATATGGAGAATAATCTTAAAGCTTCCCAACAACGCGCCATCCAATATTGGTTCGCTGATGGGCTGGTAGAGCTCAGTGGTGGGGTAATCGCTTTACTGCTGGCAATCTATTTCTGCGTTCAGCAAATCTTGCAAGCTTCAAAAGGAGCCTTCGCTTTAATCTTTCTCAGTGTGTTCGTGGCAGCGTTTGGTATCCGCAAGCTGATGTTATGGTATCGCGAGCGCAGCACATATGGGCGCACAGGGTTTGTAGAGCCGAAGAAAGGATGGGAGGATCGCAGGTTGCTGGCAGTAGAAGTGGGTTTCACCATATTGCTGGTGGGCTTCATGCTTTACACGATAGTCCGCGGAATACAAACCGTGGTGTGGATGCCTGTAATCGCCGGAGTAGTATTAGCTTTTCTCTTCTCCTTGGCGGGCTACCGGACCAAATTGGTGCGCTTCGTTTTTTTGGGAGCCTTTTGCCTGTTGCTGGGTGGCTTCCTGGCGTTCAGCGGGTTGGGCGATTTATGGGGGTCCGCAGTTCTCTCCTTGGCAACCAGCCTGGTACTTTTCGCCTTTGGGTTCATCACACGCATCGCCTATGTACGCCAAATAAAAGTGACCGCGGAGCAATCCGATGAACGCTGAACCTCAATCCCAGCCTTCGCTCACAGGCGTCGATCGTTTGATCCATGAGCCATCACGCAGTGTGATCCTGGCGGTTCTTTCAGCAGTGAAAAGCGCCGATTTCCTTTACCTGCAGCGAGAGACAGGCTTGACCAAAGGTAATCTCACCGTCCATCTTTCCAAATTGGAGGCAGCTGGCTTTATCACAATCGAGAAGACCTATCGAGGAAAACTGCCCCTCACCTTGTGTAGCCTGACCGAGCAGGGCAAGCTGGCATTCGAAGAATATCGCCAGCAGTTGAGGAAATTTGTAAATGGTGGGAACGGAAACCAATGAGGGATGAGCCCCGAGCTTAAAGCTTTGATCCGAAAGCTGGTAGTTTATCCTCGTTTCACAGTAAAATTACCCCATGGGTTCCTATATTCGCCCGCCGGACGATGTTTATTGGCACTTCAGGCGCATGAAAACCGATACCCAGGTTGGGGCTGAGTACACCAGCCACGAAGATGGATGCCTGTACCGGGTTAATCCTGAGCGGCGCATCTGCCGGGTGGTGGAGGGCAGGGAAGAAGCCACCATCGACGGACTGCCAGCCAGGCTGCCTGCTGGGGCACATGTCCTCACGGGTGTAGGTTGGGGTTTCCACATGCATATTTCCACCTTCTACCAGCAGGTGATCGCCAGGTCAGGGATTAATCGGAAAGATTAAGCACCTGAATAAGGCACTGCATTAGGGGCTGCATCAGCACCCAAGTTGCTCACCAGCTTCACCAGTACTTCATGTAAAAAGTAATGATAGTTAAAATTCGCTGATTTTCTTATTGCCGGCCTTTTCCATACAAGTTGGTTTACGATTCTGCGCCCTCGCCATAGATTTGTAGAAGGCGGTCTAGATTTTGCGCTGAATGAATTGCCTCGGGCAGGACGGCTGCCTAAAATCGATGAGTAGATCGAAACGACCCTGACGACTTTTACCCAAAGCTAACCCCCGAAGGGGTCCGTGTGTATCCGGCGCTGCAATTACTTGTCGATTGTTTGTTTTTATCGAGCCAATGAACAGGCAACGCAAATGATGCACCGCTAAAGAAACAAGCATCTCATCAGCTTATTTGCTGGGGCGCAAAAGCACCAGCGGAATTTCCCGTGTGGAGTGTTTCTCATATTTGGCATAAGAGGGCGCGGTGGCGATTACTTGTTGCCAGGCCTGTGCACGGGCTTCACCAGATAACACCTCAGCGGTGGCAGACATAACCTTATCAAGCACTTGCACTGTAACTCGAGGGTTGCTCTTAAGATTGTGATACCACGCCGGATTATTAGGTTGCCCACGGTTTGAAGCTACAATAACATAGCCATCTTTATGGTCAAAACAACCAACGGGGTTTGTATGTGCCTTGCCACTCTTGCGTCCGGTGGTGGTGAGTAAAAGAAGCTTATACCCACCCATGCTTCCACCCAATTTTCCTCCCGTAAGTCGATAAATCCCTACATGAAATGCCATCCATAACATTAAGATATATTTCATCATGCACTCTTTCTTTTGAGATTATCTTTCTCAATTTGTACACTATCTGCAACATGGCCCCCAGCGTCCGGGGCAAGCTGCTGATGGGTGAGACGAGATCACGTTCGGGATCAGAACCAGCTTCGTGAGCCGATAACTCACAAAAACCGGCAGAATCCTCAGCAGTCAGCTTCACACCGTTGTTGGGCGATCCTTTGAATTGGAATAGACTTATGATTGCTCATTGTCTTACAATGGAACTCACCTCAGCCTTACGGCACCCAATTCTTCTAGTTTGCTGATCATCATTTGTTCCAGACCAACCTGATACGTTATGCCGTGTGCCTTGGCTAAAGTTGGAGCCACAGCCTGATAAAAGCGGAAAATAACCAGCGCGGCTTGGAGCATGGCCTCGTATTCCATAGGACAACATGTCCCAACTAAGGGTAATAACTGGTCACTGGGCAGAGCTTGCTCGACCTTAAAATATGTCTCTCCCAGATAGGCATCTGAGAAGTTGTATCTCAAGCGTGCCAGATTTACACATACCTGACGTATTATCTCTAGCTCGCCATACGCGAACCACAGTTGATTACGCCCCATCGCCTTAATGAAATGAGATAAATCATGCCAAAACCAATCAATCTGTTGACCTAATATCTTAATCTGCTTAGCTTGGTCTGCTACGCGTAGGGGGAACACTTCCCCGTCTAAAATACCTTTTTTATCAAGTAGTACCCTGTAAGGTCCTTCGTGGATGTGTTTAAAATTGCTCTCACGGCCAAACCAAATATCGGCTTCTGTTCCATTGGAAAAAATGATGACGTAACCGTGAGCCAAACTAAAATCTTCTAGAAATAATGGCTCACCCAGCAGGCGGATAAAGCTTTCACGCTCTGCAAGGAAATCCTCGTAAGCCTCATCGGTGGTAATAAAGAAGAGGTCAAGGTCGGAGAATTTATCAGGCTTGTCTTTGGCATAGGAACCACCCAAAAACGCGGCCACAATACGCTCATCTGCTTGACAGGCAGTTATAAAGTGGTTCAGGATGTCTTGATGATTATCTGGCAGGTGTATATCGTTTGTATCCATTTCTACAATTACCTCGAATCAAGCTGCCCAACAATATGGTTACGGAGAATTTCCGTATATACAGCCAATTTTGTGATTTATCCAGAAAGGTTATATTATTATAGGTCTCTCACAGTTAATCCACACCATGCATGCTGAAATGATTATTTACCAGGCGATTTATTCCTTACGCAGAGTTTTCATCGCCCCACTCCAGGCAATCAGCTTGTCGAGCATGGTTGTCAACACTTTCGCGTGCGCCTCGGTTGGTTTGAAGGTGGTGTAGTTCTCGAAATCGGTCGCATTATACAGGGCAAGCTGAGGGCGCACATCCGCGATGTGTAGCTCACCCATCACCTGCCTTAGCTGCTCCACCGCACGCGCTCCCCCGACGGTCCCGTAGCTGACAAACCCGGCTGCTTTATCATGCCATTCATACCACAAGTAATCGATGGCGTTTTTAAGCACGCCGGGTATCCCATGGTTATATTCAGCTGTGACAAAGAGATAGCCATCAAAAGAAGCAATCTTGGCAGACCACACTTTGGTGTGTTCCTGGGTATACTGCCGCCTGGAAGGAACCATGGGTTCGTCATAGAGTGGCAGGTTGAAATCTCGCAAGTCCACCAGCTCAAACTGAGCATCATCACGCCTGGAAGCGAGGTCATATACCCAATGCGCCACCTGCTCACTCTTACGGTTGGGACGGGTGGTACCGATGATTATCGCGATCTTCAGCATAATTCGTTGTCTTTCTGATGTTTTTTCCATCTGATAGTAAATACCTCGTAAATTAGATGCAGTGATTCCCCCTGAAGATACAATCACCTCAGGTCTGATCCAGCTTCCGGCACACGATCAACATATGCTCGCTGATACCTACCACCACCGGATGGGTGCAGGTCCGGTAGTGCATTTCCAACCAGGATTGAAAGCGGTTTTCATCCTTTGCCAGCCGGTTTAGCTCTTTCGCATGGTGTGAGCTGATCCCTTCTAAGCCAACCATTTCCAGGATCTGAAGACCATCCCGTGTAAATTCATCTCGCAGCTCTTCCGGCAGGTAGAAGTGGCAGGCGGTGAAACCGAAGCCACCCAGGTAATCACCTGTATCGCATAGCTGATTGAAGTGGGATAAACCTATCTCAGGAAGGGCTTCCTTAAGTATGGATACCAATGCCCCCAATTTTGACATGACAGAGACAAAAATGGGTGCGCCGGGTTTGACAACGCGGATCAGCTCCGTTATCGCTAATTCCCTGTGGTGTGGATCCAGGATATGGGAGAGTGGTCCACCAGTGCACAGGACGGCATCAAAAGACGCATCCGTAAAATTCGATAAATCCACGATCGAGCCAGTTCTGATCTCTGGGACACGTGCTCGTAATCCATGGCGGTTGACCTGACGCCGGGCAAAGTCCAGGTTGGCTTGAGTTGCGTCTAGTAAAACAACATCATATCCCTTTCTGGCTAGCTCAAGAGTATAACGCCCTGGACCACCACCGGCATCCAGGATCAACCCACGTCGAGGCAAGTATTTATCCAGAAAATGGAAGGTGGTGTCGAATTCCAACCTGTGGCAGGCATCCATGACTAGCCGGTGCCATTCATCACGGACATGAAATGAGTAAAAATCCTTAACCAATGCATCCGTCATATTTTTTGGCTGTCGAAGAACATATCTTCTCTTGTTTACCCGGTGGGAATGGTTTTTACCGATGCTGGCGTTCGACTAAAACACCACCAGGATAAATAAAAAATGGGAGAGAGCGAGATAGCCCGCGTGCCCTCCCAGGTTCATCAAGAATCTGATTATCGGCGCGACCATTCCGCAACGTTCGGAATGGTCGCTCCTGAAATCAGATATTTTACTTACCCTTGCAACGAAACCACGCTATCCAAGACCGGTGGTTGTTTTATTCTTCTTTTCTTCCTTCAGCTTCCGTTTTTCCTTCAGCGTGTGTTGGGGTTTTTTCTTCTGTTGCTTTCTGCCTTTATCTGCTTTACCAGAACCAGCCATCTCTGCTTCTCCTTATTCAAAGTTATGAAGAATTATAGCACGGCATACGGATTCCGTCAGGCAGGTTGCTCCTGAACAGCTAGTGTTTTACCCTCTGCCCAAAGCTGCCAGGCGAGAATGACTTCATCGACCTTGGCAATCGGTGCCAATGGGACTGACCAGATGCCGGATTGTGCACTGATGATGATATACAGCACGATAGTAAGGATGGTATAGCCGATGAAAACGGGACGGATGAGCCTCTTAAGCGACATAGGTAACCCGAGTGGCAGGTATAAGAGACCTAGTAAACCCAAGTAGCCCAAAGCGTTTAATAGGAACATCGTGAAGAGCAGGCCGCCTTTTGGATCGGTGTTAAAGAAGTAAAAGTGGATCACAGCGGTAATTAGTGTAAGAATGACGATCAATATGCGTCGCATAATCTAACCTCCTTGGCGAGACAGATGCGTTTGATTTTTTTTGGAATAGCTCTCAAGCGTAGGCACCCCTGGGTTGAATTGGATTGACGTCAGATTAATACATTTCATCTGTCATCGCATCCGGAAGGGAGCAACTCTGGCTATTACCTGACAATTAGAATGTTGATATTTTAAAGTACGTCATTTAATGCAAATTAGATGTAATTTCGCCAGGAAAGTCGCGGATTCTTGATTATATATATATTCAATATGGGACGCTATGTTGCTAGGTTTCAAGTCGGGTTCAGGCTATAGTTCGTCTCAGTGTGATCCAAACGATGACGTGAGATGAAAACGAACCGGTAGAAATTATCAGGCGGGCTTCTCCCTACCTGTTTCTATAGTTTTAATACGCTGACTTGTGACCGGTACCCTATCTTTGTATATGTTAAGTTATCTTCTTACAAATTTCCCTACATTAGAAACCTTAAAATATCACGGGTTTTGTATAAACCCCTTGTGGAATAGAACATTTGTGCTATAATAATACGGTGACCTCATCTACTATTCTTCCCTCCTACTCAAACTATTCTTTCTCAGGTTGTTGGTATGATATTTCTTTCAAAAGATTAATTGAATGCTTTTGTTTTTTTGCATCAATTCAACCTCAATCATCTCCTACCCAATTCCCATCCAAAATGTATTCGTTCCTTTTCGTTTTCTAGCGCGAATTTTGCCTGCAGCCTCGAGGGCGGTTTATGCCCGAAGCAACGCAAGTGTTCTGGACGAGCGTTGAAGAGCGTTCTTTGTGAGCAATGTGAAGGTTTAGTATCCATGCCCTTTACTTATCTGGAAGATTAATCGAATGCTATTGTTTTTTTCAAAACAATCAAAAAAAATGTCACTGCGAGAGCTCGGATTTTTCGACCACGAAGTATTCCATATCAATGCATATTCGTTCCTCTTCGTTTTCAAGAGCGATTATGCAGCGTCTCTATGGTCCCACTGGTTTGCGACGCAGTGTCGCCAACGTTTTCTGTGAGCGATATTTTAAAACAAAACCTCACTCCGGATTGGTAGAAATTTATTGGTGATGGGAGAAACGGATGGGCTTTTTGCATTACCCCTCCTGGTGTAAAATCAAGCTGACCCCTTCTCGAGGAGAAAAGTATTCATCCCCAATGAATCCATCTCCCGATCACACTCGACCCATATCTTTATATAAGCAGGGTATTTGGCCATGCCTGTTCCTGCTATCAGCCGCCACGCTTGCATTTGAGATCAATCTGACAAGGCTCTTTTCGGTGGCTCAGTTTTATCACTTTGCCTTCATGATCGTCAGCGTGGCCTTACTTGGCTATGGTGCCAGCGGTACTGCCTTAACCATCTGGCCTGCCCTGCTGCGAGGCAATCCTGGACAAAGGCTCATGCAATTGGCACTGGCAACAGGAATTAGCATTCTGATCACGTACTTACTGACCAATTGGCTCCCATTTGACTCTTATAGCATTGTCTGGGACAGGCGGCAGGTATTTATCCTCATTTTGCATTACATCGCCCTGGCTACGCCCTTCTTTTTCAGCGGAATGGCGCTCGGAATATTATTAACCAACTTACCTGATCAAGCAGGGTCCACCTACGCAGTTAATCTACTTGGCTCAGCCTTGGGCTGTGTAATCGCCTTGGTGGTTCCTCCTTACCTGGGAGGAGAGGGAATGGTGACTCTGAGTAGTTTGCTAGCAGGCTTGGCAGCGGTGGCTGCTGCAGTAAGCGTGACAAGCTTGCATCTTAAAAGTCTCTTTGCCAGGTTGGGGATTATTGCATTGTTTATCTTTAATATTCTCGACCTCAGCCTGCGGATTACCAGCCAGACCGGTCTATCTGTCCTCAAGCTCCACATTTCCCCCTATAAGAGTCTCTCCTATGCCTTGCAGTATCCAGGCTCGATGGTCTCATACAGCCAGTGGAATGCTTTCTCGCGGGTTGACGTGGTTCGCAGTGGAGGCATTCATTCCCTGCCAGGGCTTAGCTACCGCTACTTGGAGCCGCTCCCCACTCTGGATGGGATGTACGTGGATGGGGATGATCTTAGTCCAATCCTCCAGCCATCAGCCGACACCTCCTTCACTGGCTCTCTCCCCTCTGCAGTTGCGTTTCAGCTCCGTCCACAAGCTAGCGTCCTGATCCTTGAGCCGCGTGGTGGGCTTGACATTCTAACCGCACTGGCATTGAATAAAGGCCCAGTCACTGCCGTGGAGATCAATCCTCTGATTGTCTCAATTGCTCCGGCTTATGCGGATATGCGTTTATTCGTGAACCAGGAATCGGAAAGGAGTTACCTTCAAAGAACTCAGGCCTTTTATGATGTCATCCTGCTTTCTTTGACATCCTCATTTCATCCGGTGCAATCGGGGGCCTACACGCTGGCTGAGGATTACCGGTACACGCTTCAGTCATTCCAGGATATTCTGGAGCATCTAGCCCCTAACGGACTATTCGTTGCCATGCGTTGGCTGCAAGACCCGCCTAGTGAGGATCTGCGTTTGTTCGCCCTGGCAGTGACCGCGATTGAATCCTCCGGAGGTGATCCGATCGAGCAGGTCGTCGCTTTTCGTGGTTACAACACTGTCACCATTTTAATAAAGAATGGGGCTTTCTCGACCGACGAGATAGCAAGCATTCGTAATTTCACCACCCAGCGTGCCTTTGACCTGACTTATGCACCGGGAATCCAAGAGGATGAAACCAACCGGTACAATATCTTGCCGGTCTCCGTATATTACCAGACCTATCTCAGCCTGCTGGAATCAAACCCACGCCAATCCTTCTATGATTCTTATACATATGATGTCCGCCCACCTACGGATGACCATCCCTTTTTCGGTCATTATTTTAAATGGGCACAAGCCCCCCAGATTCTGGCTCAGTTCGGCAAAGCTTGGTTGCCCTTCGGTGGGGGCGGATACTTCGTCATCCTCGCATTGCTCATCCTGGCGATCATCCTTGCCGTTATCTTGATCCTTCTGCCGGTAGGATTATGGAAGCTGAGCAAACGAAACTTTCGTCAAACTTCGTCGCCATTTATTCTGCGCAATCTAGTCTACTTTGGTCTGTTGGGCTTTGCATTCCTGTTTGTAGAAATTCCCCTTCTCCAGCGATTCATACTCTACCTTGGGAATCCTGCTTATGCGGTCACTACAGTCCTATTTGCCTTGTTGTTCTTCTCAGGCTTGGGCAGCCAATGGAGCAGGAAAATATCCCTAAAGCTCTCTTTAGGAATGCTCGTCTTACTGATCCTGAGCATGCCTTACATTTTACCGCCTCTCTTCGAATGGACCCTGGGCTTGCCGCTGATCGCTCGTCTGGGTGTGACGGTGCTCGTTCTTTCACCACTCGGTTTTCTAATGGGAGTTCCCTTTCCGGGAGGCATACGCGTGCTAACTGGTGGTCAGGCACTAAGCCCAGAATCGAACCAAGAGCTTACACCTCGCGCCGACATCCCCTGGATCTGGGTGGTGAACGGGGCGGCTTCAGTCATCTCACCGATTCTGGCAGCCTTGTTGGCATTGACTTTCAGCTTTAGCGTTGTGCTGCAGGTTGGCGCATTTTGCTATGCAATAGCGTTGATCACGGTATGGGTGTCCCTTCGTCCTGATGCTCTTCGGCACCCGGACCTGTGAAAGGCACGAATTTCACCCCTCCAAGATTGTAGCCTTTCAGCTCCCCATCCTCCTGGACGAATTTCCACAGACTCTGCACCCACCCAGGTGGTCCGATAGGGATGACCAGCCTGCCATCCTCGGTCAATTGATCGACAAGTGGTGCCGGTAAATGGTCCGGTGCAGCGGTCACGATAATCGCGTCAAAAGGTGCGTATTCTGCCCAACCATAGTAGCCATCGCCTTGTTTTGTGTGAATATTTGTATAGCCTAATTCTTGCAAACGCTCAGTTGCCGCCTCGGCCAGCTCAGGGACGATCTCAATGCTGTAGACCTCTACATCCCCCAATTCAGCCAGGACAGCTGCTTGATAACCCGAACCGGTGCCAATTTCCAAGATTTTCTCACCCGGTTGCAGCTCCAGGAGCTCGGTCATCCAGGCGACAATGTAGGGTTGTGAAATCGTTTGGCCATATCCGATGGGGAGTGGGTGGTTTGCATACGCCTGATCCAGGTACTCGGATAGGACAAATTTATGGCGAGGGACAGACGCCATAATGCTCAAGATATCTGGATCCTGTACCCCCATGGCTTCAATTTCATCCACCAATTGCATCCGAGCCTCAGTATAGGGATCCTCTTCCCCCTCAGATGTAGGCGTGTCGCTAGTTAGGGTTTGACTGATGGTTTTAGATGATAGCTGAGAACAAGAAAGCAATAGGATGGGAAGCATCAGAAGGCTAAGCAATATCCTCATGTACAAATATCCTCCATCCTACGCGTGATAAGTTCAAGCTTATGGCAACCAGGATTATTTTATTTAGCTGGCTTTATCATACCATGGTGATCTACAAAGTAGGGGCTGTCACGCCCAACCAAGAAAGGTCGCACAACGTCCGTTCCAGCAAGAAGGATAATGGATGGGGACCGATACCTTTATTCAACGATGCGGGTTTACAAAATCATTACCGGTATCAGATCACTCATTCCCAACGGAAGGTTTTAATAGAGATAATCACCCCAACCACCAGTATCCCTGTCAGAACGAGCACCTCTGTAAGATGCTGACTCCATGGGTCACCCACCCATAATCCACGCAGAAGTGTGACCACGTAGGTTAAAGGTAGAAAGTTGGCAACTTTTAATATCGTTTCAGGAAGCAGTTCACGCGGGTAGCCAGCACCAGAGAGGAAAAGCATTGGGTAGAGCAAAGCCAGACCGACAACCTGCGCAGTGCGTGCAGTTGGCATCAACCCCGCCAGGACAAAACCAATGGCGAAGAAGCTTAGGCAGCACAGCACAAAGCCCGCCAGCACATTGAGGGCATTGCCTTCAAAGCGTAGGTGGTAAACCAGCTTGCCGGCGATGATGAGCAGGACCATGCCAAATGCTGTCATCATAAATAAAACGATGACCTGAGCAGCAAGGACAACGAGTGGGCTGATGGGGGTAGTCCGCAAGCGACGCAGGACACCATTTTCACGGTAAGCAGCCATGGTGATGGTCAGGCCCATCAACCCGGTGGTAGCGATAATCATGGCTGTGTAGGCAGGCACTGAAATATCTACTGAGCCCTGATTATTGAGGACCGGTGACGGAGCATTACCGAAGATTGAACCGAACAAAAACAGCATCATCAGTGGAAAAGCTAATGTGAAGAAGGCTCCCACAGGCTCGCGTAAGAACAGCTTGGCTTCCATCCAGGTCATTTTCAATAGGCATTTCATCTTGCACCTCAATCTTTCATTTCGCGCCCGGTCAGATTCAAAAACACGTCTTCCAGGGTCGGCTGCTCAGTACGCAGATCACGGAATTGGATTCCCTGCAGAGATAATTGTGAAACCACCTCACTGACCAGGTGAGCCGTGTTCCCCTTGCCATGAATGACAACCCGATCCCCCTGCTTTTCCATCCGACCTAGCTTAGAAATAACTTGTTCAAACGCTGGAGGAAGGGCTGAATCCACATTGAAGATGATGAGTTCCTCTGCGCCCAGGCTGCGGATTAGTTCCTCCGGACTGTCGAGGGCAACAATGCGACCATGGTCAAGGATGGCCACCCGATCGCACAATTTTTCAGCTTCCTCCATGTAATGGGTGGTCAGCAGGATGGTCTTACCCCTGGAACGCACATCGCGCACCAGGTCCCAAATGGCATGGCGGGCTTGCGGATCAAGACCAGTGGTCAGCTCATCGAGAAAGATCAACTGTGGGTCTGGGAGCAGAGCCAGGGCAATGAAGAGCCGCTGCTTCTGCCCACCGGAAAGCTTGGAAAAGGGGGAGTTGCGTTTCTCTTCCAGCCCAAGCTGAGTGAGCAATTCTTCCCAGCTGGTGGGATTGGGGTAGAACGAGCTGTACAGGTCCATCGCTTCCCAGACCTTCATCCGCTCAGGTAGGTTGGATTGCTGCAGCTGCATCCCGGTGCAGGTACACAGGAGATGACCGTCATGCTGAGGGTTCACCCCGAGGACAGTAACCTGCCCGTGATCAGGTTTACGCAACCCCTCCAGGCACTCGATGGTAGTAGTCTTGCCAGCACCATTTGGTCCGACCATGCCAAAGATCTCGCCTTCGTGTACCTCAAAGCTGATATCATCCACCGCGACCGTCGTGCCATAAGTTTTGCGTAATCCATCAACGTATATAACCGTACTCATTTGCTTACCTCACTGCTTGCCGTTTCAATCGTATCCAGTCGGTGAAGCTGGGATCAGATGTTTCCATGACCTTAATGCGATATGTGTTTTGCGGATTAGAAGCATTTTTATGCAGAATTACTCAAGATAAACTCGCCTCATGACTGGACTAGTAAGTGATATCACAATAATAATGCAAATTTCCTAAAAAATCAGGCCCTAAAAAGGGTATTGAAGGGGTAATGTTTGGGGTATTTTATGAATGCTAATATTGCTGCTAGATCGACGCCCGGAATACCTTTGACCAGCTATGTGCTCACTTTTCGGTCGCGAACATTTTAGTGAAGTTGTTATAGCTGGTTCCTTCCAATTTTCACAGTCAGGGAAGCTAGACCCATTCGCTGGGTACGAGGGTCACTAAAATGGCCTTGATACGCAGGTTTATGGGTTGGTGGATGGTTTCATTCAGCCCAACTATTATTTCCACCTGTTTTGTATGCAGATGCCGAGGGCGATCATCCCATCACCGCCCTGGAATGCCATCCAGGTAGTGACTCGCTCCCCTCACCTGGATTGTGCTGGTGATGGGAGATACTTATTCTATCCAAGTTTGCTTCTACTCCCAGCGGAAGGTCTTCGCCGAAACGATAATCCCCACAACGAGCATCACCGCCAGCACGCCGACATCCAGCAGGTGTGCACCCCAAGGTTCCCCATTCCACAGGCCGCGTAGCAGATTGACCACATAGGTCAGCGGCATTAATGCTGAAACCTTCCGGATGGCTGCGGGCATTATTTCGACCGTGAAAAACGCCCCGGAGAGGAACATCATTGGGTACATCAGCACCATCCCGACAATCCAGGCGCTGCGCGCCGTGGGCATGGTGCTGGCCAGGATGAAGCCTAAGGCAAAGAAACTCAGGCTGCTCAGGACGAAGCCCCCCAGCACGCTAAAAGCGTTGCCCTCGAAGCGCACGTGGTAGATCAGTGTTCCGACGGCGACCAGCAGAAGCATACCCAGGGCGGTCATGACGAAGACTACGATCACCTGAGCGACCAGGACGACCAGCGGACTGACTGGCGTGGTCCGCAGTCGGCGCAGGACGCCTTTTTCCCTGTAGGTGGACATCGTCATGTTGATGGCCATCAGTCCAGTGATGCAGATGATCACGGCGGTAAGGCCTGGTATGGAGGCGTCGATCGTCCTTTGCCCGCCAAATTGCGGCGTGGGTTCGTTGCCGGATATTATGCCGAACAGAAACAGATAGATTAAGGGGAAGACCAGCGTGAAAAAGGCGCTAACAGGCTCACGCATGAACAGCTTGGCTTCCATCCAGGTCATTTTCAAGAGGCTTTTCATCTCACACCTCACTCCCTCATCTCACGTCCGGTTAAGCTCAGGAAGACGTCTTCCAGGTTCGGCTGTTCGGTACGCAAGTCATGGAACGGGACTCCATCTTGGGTCAGCAGGCTGACCACTTCGCTCACCAGTGGGACTTTACGGCCATTCTTACCATGGACGGTTACCTGCTGTCCTTGGACTTCTACCCGACCAGCCCCCGACAAGGCCTTTTCTAACGCTGCTGACAAGCCCCCATCCAGGTTGAAGATAACCCGTTCCTCTGCTTTAAGGTTGTGAATCAGAGCTGCTGGGGTGTCCAGCGCCACGATTCGGCCGTGATCGAGAATGGCTACCCGGTCGCACAGGCGCTCAGCTTCTTCCATGAAATGGGTGGTCAATATAACTGTCTTGCCTTTGGCGCGCACGTCACGCACCAGTTCCCAGATGGCGTGCCGCGCTTGAGGATCGAGACCGGTGGTCAATTCATCCAGGAAGACCAGCTGTGGGTCCGGAAGGAGTGCCAGGGCAACGAACAGGCGCTGCTTTTGCCCACCGGACAGTTTCGAGAAGGGAGCATTACGTTTTTCCTCCAGACCCAGCTGCGAAAGTAGCTCTTTCCAGTCGGCTGATTTTGGGTAGAACGAGGCGTACAAGTCTAGTGCCTCCCAAACCTTCATCCGGTCCGGTAGGTTGGATTGTTGCAGCTGTATCCCGGTGCGTTCGCGTAATATTTGGCTTTCATGCTGAGGGTCTACACCCATGACGAGCACCTTCCCAGCGTCCGGTTTACGCAAGCCTTCCAGGCATTCAATCGTGGTGGTCTTACCAGCCCCATTCGGTCCGACCATCCCGAAGATCTCACATTCGCCAACTTCGAACGAGACCTCATCCACAGCGATGGTTGACCCATAGACCTTTCGCAATCCTTCAACTTTTACGATACTATCCATATCTTTCCTCACTTCCTTTTCAAGATCGATTCCAATGCCACCACGTGCTCCTGAAAGACCTTCCGTCCCGTGGCAGTGGCAGAGACATAGGTGTGCGGCTTGCGCTCCACAAAAACCTTGTTAACCGAAATGTAGCCGGCCTCTTCCAGTTTTCGCAGGTGGGCACCCAGGTTGCCGTCGGTGACCTCGAGCAGGTCGCGCAAGTAGGTGAAATCTACTTCATTGGTCGACTCCAATGTGACCAGGGCGGCCATAATACGCAGGCGCACCGGTTGGTGAATGGTTTCGTTTAGGTTGGCCATGGCTTACCACCTGTAACGGATGTACAAGCCAAGAACGATCATCCCGCCGCCGACCAGGATCCCCATCCAAAGATAGAAAAAATCGGGCAGAAAGAAGTAACTGGCCAGTGCCATAACGATGATGATAAGGCCTGGCCAGAAGGAGTTGAAGGAGAGTAGCAAGCCCATCGCCATCCAGCCGATCAAGACGAATAGAACGATGAACATGGTCAGTTGTTTCCCATCTATTGGATAGGCGACTGCAATAGCGGCAATGCAGTAAATGACCAGTAGTAGCCAGATGAGGCTAATGCGCTTTGCCGTTGCACTTGCCGACGGATTGCGTATGTGTTTGCTATTCCGTATGCCCAAGATGGTGGCCAC
>Ga0153916_10000166_pt1 | contig 39941 bp, 39 predicted proteins | sample Opewatmetagenome_FD_109642 | JGI IMG/M metagenome (GOLD analysis project Ga0153916, IMG submission 109642) | Freshwater wetland microbial communities from Ohio, USA - Open water 3 Core 3 Depth 4 metaG | ecosystem: Environmental > Aquatic > Freshwater > Wetlands | place: USA: Ohio, Lake Erie...
CACCGGTACCAGGCGCGCGATCTATTTTGATAATGAGGAACATGTCATCCATTACGAGGCTAAAGTCTCTCCAGACAAGCAAACGATCACCCTGGAGAGTGACCCGATGCCATCTGCACCCCAGTTCAGGTTCACCTATATCAAAACCGGGGAGGATAGTCTGGAAGCCAAGTTTGAAATGGCACCTCCGGGCATGCCGGGTGCATTTGCGATGTATCTCGAAGGGACCGCCAAGCGAATCAAACCAAAATGAGCACCGTGGTTTCAATGTTACGAGGCATCAATGTTGGGGGGCAAAAAAGGCTACACATGGAGACTTTGCGAGAGATTTACAAGAATTTAGGCTTCTCTAACATCAGGACATATGTGCAGAGCGGCAACGTAGTCTTCGAAAGTACGGAACAAGAAGAGACAAAGCTGACCAAGCGCATCGAGACAAGCATCAAGCAAGCCTGTGGATTTCCCGTGGAGGTGTTTATCCGGCAGGCGCCGGAACTTAAGCAAATCCTGGCAGGCAACCCATTTTTAAATGACAGGAATGAGGATCCGAGCAAACTACACGTGACTTTTTTATACCAATCCCCACCCGAGACAGCATGGAGCAAATTGATCCCACCAGGTGACACCATAGATGAATTTGCCCCAGGAGAGCAGGCCATCTATCTTTTTTGCCCGAATGGGTATGGTAAGACCAAGCTATCGAATAGCTTTTTCGAGAGGAAATTGGGTATGCCGGTGACCACACGCAACTGGAATACGGTGAATGCTTTAGCCGAGCTAGCAATTGATAGATAAGGAATGATGTAATCTGGAGCCGATCTATTTTGTACACCAAGTAATAACTGAGAATCAAGAGTAATAGTTATGTGGGGGTGATTCGTTGCCTAAACGAGAATGAAATAGTTGCAATTTAACAAAAAGAGGGTATTATCGTAATAGACGTTTCCCCATCAATAAGTCCATCGATGAGTCCAATCACAATTAAATAGTTCCCCTGGGTAATTACAGGATTGTATCGACTATTTCCGAACGATCATCAACCAAGTGGGTGCCTATAAGAGAGCCGGGATATGAACGATCACTCAGAAATGTCAAACGTTTACCCTGGAGCGGGTAAGATCAATATTAATCAGGGCAGTACCTGTGCAGGATGCATCCAAAGTACTCGCCACATCGGGTTATTGAGGTACTCACCGCGTACAGTTGGCAATTCTTAGCTGATCTAATTTTCAAATCTTGATAAAGTAAGTAGAGATGAAGGGATGAAAAATATGACATAAACAGCCTCGACCTGGATGCTTAGGCTACAGCAAGATCCGATTTAACAATAAGGAGGAAATTATGAAAGTCAGACGGATATTATATTGCCTATTCAGCATTACCATGGCTGGTTTTATCCTGTTCTTATTGATGGCGTTCCTGCACCCTAAAGTGGTTGAGGCGAAAAACACAACGTCTGTCCAGCGTGTCATATTAACCCAAGATCCGAATAATTCCCTGGTGGTGACCCCCGACCCGCCACAAGTCAATGAACCCATTGAACTACGCGTGGTTCTATTCAACAATGGTGATAATCCCATCACTTTGTATGCTCAATTCTATTGGGCAAATTTCGGTTTAGGTACTGAGCGATTCCCAATCGAAGGGCGCATCGAATTCATCCTGCCACCCCACGGTGAGGGCAGTACTGCAGTCGTGTGGGTACCCCCCATAATGAAGACATATTGCTTTTATGTGGATATATTCGATGCTCCAGAGGCGCAAGTTCCCGTCAGCAACTTCTGGCATAACGTGACCTATCGGGGCTACCCCGATCCGGAAACTTCCTTGTACATCGAAGCCGTCCCCTTAAGCGTGCGTAATCCATTAACAGAACAGGCGACGATGGTCTTGAGTGTCACTGTACCGATTACCGCTACCGCCTGGGAAGCAAGGATTTATCCACCTCAGGCGACGCTTAATCCCGGAGAGAGCATTTTTGCCCAAACCATATTTACTTACACTGGTGAAGTAGGACTTCCGCCTGGGGGATTGGAATCGTTTCTACTAAGTGGCTCTCTTAACGAGCAACCTATGGGTGAGGGGGAGGTTGTATTTGGCCCTCCACTTCGGCTACACCTGGGAGCCGAACCCCAGTACGCCGAATCCGAAATCAGTGTCAACCCTTACCCGATCCTGCCCGGTGAGCCGACCGAGATTTGCGTCAAAGTGCGCAATGTGACACCCCAATCACGCGAGGGTGTGGTCACCTTCCGGTATGCGCCGTTGGGAATCGGGATGCCTTATATGCAGATAGGGCCTCCCATCCCGATTTCTATCCCGCTGCTTGGGATACAGCGTCCTTGCACCTATTGGGTACCTCCTTATGGTGGACAGTTCAGCTTCGAGGCGCAGGTCGAGGCAGCAGACTTCCCAATGGTGGTGAGTAGTCAGCGGGTGATGGATGTGGGCGAGCTGCTACTTCCAGGAACGATTTCCACTCTGTACTTCCCAGTACACAATCCTATTGGTCATCCGGTGACAATCACCCTTAGCCTTCAACTCTTCATGCCGGATTGGCTCATCTCCATTTCACCAGCTGTGCTGAACAACATGGGACTGGGTGAGACGCGCCTGGCGATACTGACGGTTGAGATCCCGCCAGGGGCGGACATGCCGCAGGATGAAGCGCCGGTAGCAGACGTAGTGGCTTTCGCTGGATCAGATATAATCGGCGGCCTCCGCATGATTTATCGACCGCCAGTGCCCATTCACCAGCCTGGTGATCCAATCTACGGCGAGAGCGAGATCACGGTGCACCCCTATCCACCCCGGGAACGTGAACCAACCGAGATATGCGTTGAGCTGCGCAATCCTACTGAGCAAGAACAGTCAGTGACCGTGGATTTCAATGTGGCAGCATTTGGAATCGGCCTGCCCTTTCACGCGATTGCTCATCCAAAACCGGTTACACTCCCTCCCCACAGCACAGTGAAAACTTGCATTACCTGGGTGCCTCCCTTCGGAGGACGCTTCGGTGCCGAGGTGGGAATCCAGCTTGCCAATCATGAAAAGATATACAGCCAGCGAGTAATTGATGTAGGCGAAATCCTGTTGCCGAATCAACTGGCATCCTTCGAGTTCCCGGTTGGCAACCCAAACACATTCCCAATTACTGTTACCATGGGTGCCAAACGCTATCTGCCTCAATGGGAGGTTACTTTCGATCCACCGATGTTCGAGCTTTCACCTGGTGGGATATTGCCAGTAGTCATGCATGTCCTTCCCGTGCAGGAACAAGGTGATCCAGAACCGCAGGAGGGAGAACCGGTGATCGATGTGGAAGCGTACTGGAGTGGCAATGGCGAGAATGGGTTTCTGGGTGGATTCCGCAAGCTGTTCTTCCCACCTGTCCCGATCCATTTGATTGAAGACCCACCATTCGCCGAACGAGAAATCAATATCTTTCCCTATCCACCGCATGCAGGTGAACCCACCCATCTGGAATTCGAAGCGCGCAATCCCACAACTGCCACCCAACAAATCACAGTCACCTTCGAAGTGGGCAACTTCGGTATCGGATTGCCATTTACCCCGATTGCTGTCCAATCCATCACCTTATCGCCATTCCAAACCGGTGTCACCGCAGTGACCTGGGTGCCATCTTCCGCCGGAGAATTTTGCGTGCGGGTCAAGGTAGAAGCCCCATTTTTTACCAAGCCGTTCTATAGCTCGCGCAACATCTCGATTGTACTCCTTCCCGAACCTTATGGCACACCAGAAGTATTTATCTTTGTGATGAGGGACAACGGTGATACCACGCGCCCCTTGACGGTTACATTGGGGCTCAAAGAATACCTGCCCAACTGGCATGTGGAGCTTGGGTCGAATAAAATTGTCTTTGTGTCTGGTCAAACCATTGCCACATCTGTGATGACTATTACTCCACCTACAATCCCAGAGGAATTACCGCTCGATGGCGGACCGATTGCGGATATCTCCGCCTACGTGGATGGCAATTTGATCGGAGGAATTCGTAAAGTCTGGCGACCGCCTGTCCCGCTGGGGCAGTTAGGGGAACCTGGTTACGCTGAGTCTGAAATCGTTATCGATCCAGACCCACCTGTGGTTGGCCAACCTACAACGTTTGCTGCTCAGGTCCGGAATGACAGCGATTACACCCAAATTATCAGCTTGCAGTTCGGCTGGGCAAATTTCGGTTTCGGCATCCCCTTCACTACCACCAACGTTGTCCCAACGCAAACAGTCATTATATTGAGTCCGCACATGACTACCACTGTCAGCGCGAATTGGACGCCTCTTTTCAGTGGTAATCTATGCGTACAGATTTTGTTGAGGAATGAACAAATGGGCGAATTTCTACGCAGCCAGCGTAATATAAATGTCATTGAAGTGCCTGAAAATCAATGCGAGCCAATTGTACAAAAGTTTCCACTGCAGAACGGATCACCTGAGACCGTCACGGTGACAATTGGAGCAAGCGCGATCGACCTACTGCCCGCTTGGGCTTACTCGATTGACCCGGATGAGGTTGTGCTTAACCCATATGAAAGTATCATGGTTACAGTTGTAATCACTCCACCATGTTACCTGAACGCCCATGGGCTCCTACAGCCGCTGGCAACACTAGGAGCTAGTAGCACAAGAAGCCCGACAAAAATCCAGGTCGAGGGGTATGACCAGAATGGAGTGTTGGCTGGAGGTGTTGAGCTGCAACTTGTTACGGCTGAGCAACAGCCAATCTACTTGCCGTCTGTGATGCGCAGTAGCGGCATGGCGACAGGAGGTGATGCTCGGGTAATAAGCTTGCTTAAAAGTGTCCTGCAGCTGTTTGAGGTTTGGATGGAAAATCCTTTGTGGCTGATATTCCTATTCACGGGGGGAGTGAGCTTATAAAAATGAGACGGACGTTAGGCCGATAACGTATATACTTTTATAGGAATTGGACTTCACCATCCGAATAAGTCATCAGATGGTGAAGTCCATCCTTGCAATGCAGACCCCGCTCCGTCCTGCTGGACTAAGGTAAATTGGGGGCGTGGGAGTTATGGACCTTCTTAAAGGATTCTGGTTCCCATAAGTTAGAAAAAGAGGGTATAGTAATCGAGAAGACTCTGACTTAATATTCAGTAAACCAATTGACGACATCTAGCGCTTAGATTCTCTACAACTATCCATAACAAAATGCTACCCGAACATTCCATCGAGAAGTATCTGCAACACGTACCGCGGGAGCTCTGCGATATCGTACTGGAGATCAGGAATATTGTGGCCAGGGTTGCGCCAGGGGCAACGGAAAGACAGCACAGCCGGGGTTTTAGCTATTATTTCAAAGAACGCGGTGGACCAGTCAGCGCGGGAATATGCCAGATCGGCATTTTCCGGGATCACATTCGCCTTGGCTTCATTCACGGAGCATTCCTACCCGACCCAGAGGCTCTACTGGTTGGCGAACCGAAGTATAAAAAGCATTTAAGAATATATCATTATGAGGAAGCTCCGTGGGAGTATATGAGCAAGCTGATCGAGGCTTCTTCGCGATTCGACCCTTATACCTTGAAGGAGCGTCCTTTATGAAGATGAGACTTATCAGGCCATCCCTGATGCTTGGAATGATGCTGATATTGGGTGTCTCTGCCTGCAATAGCGCGGGAGCTAAACCAACCAGCGTCACACCTACCCCAACCCTTGCAGCCACTCCACAATCCCATACCCTGGCGACTCCATACGCCCAACAACCGGCAGCGGGGATCTGCGCCAGTTTCGAGGGAGAGGTGGTTACCGTTACGCTGTACCCGGACGTACCTGACCCACGCTGCAGCAAAGTGAGACCCGATCAGAAACTCAGCGTCATTAATAAGACCAAAAATACACTCGAGGTAACCATCGGGAGCTTTACGGTCAGCCTGGAACCGGGTGCAGAAACCCTATTTGATACTCCTTTTGGAGAGTATCTGGCACCCGGGGTACACCAGGTACTGGTCTCACCCTGTTGTGGAGCTGAGTTATGGCTGGAGGGCGGTAAATGAAACTTTGCCCGAAGATCATCCTGGAAGGGACACGCCTGACACACAAGACTGATATTGCCTTTGCGCTCAACGAACACCCGCGCATCGTTGGACCACGCAAATACCGCTACCACAGCCCTCTCATCTCTGCTGAATGGTGTGGATTTACCAATTATCCCTGGGGCCGCGGCTTGATCAACTTCGAAGCGCAGGAAGAAGCGCTGGCAATGGAAACCTACCACACATGGGGGACACTTTTCCAGCAGTTGCGTTATTACTCATGGATCGTCGACCGATTTCACATTTCCACCCAAACCTACCAGTATATGGAGCATGGAAAAACCTACGATTTTAAATGGCTGGAGCAAGAACTGAAAGAGCTGGGCTTCCGGCTGGTATTTTGCATGCGCTCAGCCGAGTCGTTTGCACAAGCCAGGGAAGAACGCGTGAAGGTGTCAGGAAAACCGTCTCAGTATGACGACCTGGGGATTTTTATCCATGAGCAAGAGGTAATGAAACGATTTATCGGGGAGTCTATGCTGACAACCCTGTGGGTAGATATCTCGGATGATAACGTCGGGGGTGCAGTAGAAAAAATCGCGGACTGGATGGAACAGACGGGCGGACTTACGGTGGAAGGATAACAAGGATTGTATGAAGAAGACAGTCCCGTTCATGTTCTACTTGTTGTATTATGCGGCAGCATCCTTTTGTTTGCCGTATATCGTCCTTTATTTTCAGGAGCTAGGGTTCAACGGGGCTCAAATTGGTCTTATGATGGGTATGGCTCCAATCATCACTCTGGTTGGGGCGCCATTCTGGACCGGCCTGGCGGACGCAAAAGGGCGGCACAAGCTGATCATGAGCCTGACCATCTTGGGGACTATAGTTTTTGTATCCATCTTTCCCTTCCTTAAAACGCTTATACCGATCATCGTTTTAGTTTTCCTGTTCTCCCTGTTCAGTGCCCCAACCATCTCGTTTGCAGATAGCGCTACCATGACCATGCTGGCAGAGGAAAAGGCAATGTATGGGCGTGTCAGACTAGGAGGAACAGTCGGTTGGGGGGTATTTGCAGTGCTGGCAGGCGTCATTATCCAATCCTACGGCATCAAGTGGGCTTTTTGGGGGTATGCCTTGATCATGTTATTAGCGTTCATCGTCAGCCAGAAGTTCACATTCGGGAAAAGGGTGGAAAATGTATCCCTCGGAGGCGATATTCGCAAGGTGCTGAGCAACCGGCGATGGATCTTCTTCCTATGCCTAGCATTCGTGGGCGGGGTGGCATTCACAGCCATAAACATTTTCCTATCTCCTTACCTGGAAGAATTGGGTGCTAGCCGATCGACGATGGGCATTGCGCTAACCATCTCGACGGTTGGCGAGCTGCCAGTCCTATTCTTTGCCAACCGCCTACTCAAGCGCTTCGGAGCATACGGTTTATTCGGATTGGGGATGACCATGACCGGATTGCGCCTTTTGCTCTACGCCTGGCTCAATTTTCCGGCGGGCATCTTAATCTTCCAGCTGCTCAACGGCATGACTTTCCCAATAGTATGGGTGGCAGGGGTTTCGTACGCGAACGAAAATGCCCCCGAGGGGATGAAAGCCACCGCCCAAGGGCTGCTAGGGGCGATGGTATATGGTTTTGGGGCAGCGGCAGGTGGTCTGGCAGGAGGATTGATGATCGAGAGCATTGGGGGTCGATGGATGTACCTGATCATTGGGAGCCTGGTGCTAATCAGTGTGGCAGTAATCACACTGCTTGAAAGGGCCGAGCAGGCACGACAAGCCAAGGGCTTGATTTAATGTGCTGGTACCTGGTGCCTTTATTCTTGGGTTTTATATTCAACTGCGCAAGTGCATTCACCACCTTTTACTCACATCGTCTGGGTGAGCGAGGCGGTAAGCTGGTGACGATTGTCTTGAGAGATGTGGCTGGCATACCGGTGTGGGCAATCGGGTACGGTATGGCAGTAATAACAACTTCACCCACGCTTTTCGAGCCCACCTTGATCTCATTGATACTTGCTTGGCTATTCGTCCTGACTGGTGGAGTAATCATAATAAGCGGCCTGATTTCACTGCGTTGGCGGGCAGCGGCACCCTCGGTGCAGGATACTCTGGTGGTGCAAGGACTGTATGCCCAAATTCGCCACCCGCTCTACAGCGGGATGATCTTAGAGTTGGTCGGCTTATTCCTGTGGATACCAACGCTCAGCGTTTTAGTGGCGTGTATATTGGGGGTTCTGTGGGTCATGATTCAGGCCAGACTGGAGGAAATGGACCTGGTGGAACGATTACCCGCTTACAAGGATTATATGCAGCGGGTACCTCGCTTCGTGCCCAGGTTAAGGCAATAATGACTATGAGGCTATCAGCCTACCCACATATCGGCAGCGAATAGAAGGGCCAATCCACCCATAATCAAAGTACTGAGGATGGTCCAGGCACGGTCAAAAGCCGGGTTCTTGCCCAGGCGGCTAAGAAAGAGGAAGACCACAGGAGCGGTCATCACATAACGGTGCATGCCCTGAGGATAACCACTCGTTAAGGAGATAATGATCACTGCCAGGCTGAAGGAAGCCGTTTCTGGATAACGACGGAAGGAATAAATGCAGGCGAGGATGCCCAGCAGGGTGGCACCAATTTCAATCATGTAATAGGCAGAGGTCTGGTGATAGGTGCCAAATAAAGAAAGGAAGGCATTCGTCCAGCCAGATAGGGACGGTCCAAGATCAAGGAATTGGCGCCCAAAGTAGTTATCCTCGACCAGCTGGAACATCTGACCCCAGGTGGAGAACCTCCACACAAAATATGCCAACAGAGGGGCAAACATCGATAAAGCGAGAGCAAGGTGCTTCAGCCCAGACCGGGATAAGCTGATTTGTCTCCACTGGTCGGTACGAACAAAAGCGATGACCAGGGGGATGACCAAGGCGACGCCCACCGCACGGGTCCAGGTGGCAAAGACTGCGAGCAGGACTGCCCACAACCACTGCTGGCGTTTGATTAGCGCGAGCGCACCAAAGGCAAGACCGATGAACAGACCCTCGGTATAAACCATGGCCAAGAAGAAACCGGCAGGAAAGATGAGCAGATAGAAAGCCACTCGCCACCCACCAGCCTCACCCAATTCCTGGAGCGCCAGGTCATTCAGTGCAAGCATGCCCGCCAGCGTTCCAAGCACTGAGACGATCACACCCGCCAGGGTGGAGGTGGCAATCGGGGTAAGCGGAAGTACTTTCAACGGGAGGGCGACCACCTTCATCACGTAGGGGTAAAACGGCATAAAGGCGTAATTCAATGGGACACGTTCACCATGGATTTCGCCTGCGGTGACCTTGGGATCCGCATACCCAACCGTGGCAATCGACAGGTAATATTCTGAGTCGAAGGCCACCTGCTGGTTCATGAAGGGTTCGTTCAGGTAAGGCTTATCGAGCTTATAAGTGAGGGCGGTATCGATGGGGGTCCATTCCAAGGCATAATCAGGATGCTTTATCTGAAAGCGCATCACCGTCCAGGCTTGAAAACCCAGCAGGATAAAGATCCAAGCTAACCAGAGGAAGATGAGGTTGCGAAGGTTTTGAGAGGACATGCAGTGCTCCTTAACCAGTAGCCTGGATAAATAATGAACGAGATCATTCAACTGCGCGAAGGCAGAGAGATAGAAATATCCTTTCTCATCTGAACGGGTGTCGATTGAGCCAGGCGCATGGCGACATCCTTGAGGGAGTCACCGTCCTTAGAATGATAATCCGGGAATAGCTCAGCTACAGGGATAGCCCGATGGGCATGCTGCCACAAGGCAGGGTCCAGTAGTACCCCGTCAAACAGGATAATGTCAAAATCTATCGGGCGCGAAGCATTCTTATCCTCAGTACGGACCCGACCCATTTGCGCTTCCAGAGGGCGAAGCATTTGCTCTTTCAGCTGTTTCGCATCCAAGGAGGTTGAAACCGACAAAGCCATATTTAGATAATCTGGGTAGCAGCAATCCACGGAGGCAGATTCCCAGATGGACGAAACCTGCAGGATGGTCAGGTTCTCGCGGAGCAGGACCACCGCGCGGGGGATATTTTGCTCAGGCTCGATATTTGAGCCAATCAGCAAGCAGGCTTGATGAATAACTGTGCTCATTCCCGTCCCACTATACCAGATGGCGTCCGCCATCGAGGTGGATAATCTCTCCGGTTATATATGAAGGACCTTCTAGCAAAAAGATCAAGGCCTGACCAACTTCATCCAGCTCTGCCCACCTGCGAGCAGGGATATTTTTGAGGATATCGGGAGGTGCATTCCCCATATTGAGAACACCACCGTTCGTGGATTCCGGCTTAGAGGCTGGCGGAAGGACAGCCCCAAGTGCCAAACCGTTCACACTGATATGGGGCGCCAAAGCCACTGCAAGAGAATGGGTGAGGGCCGCTAAAGCGGATTTGCTGATGGTGTATGGCAGGTGGTCGGCACCTGGCCTTAAGGCACGCCAATCCAATAAGTTCACAATACGACCGGTTTCGCTGGATGGAAGGAGGCGGGCAAAAGCCTGGCTGAGCAGGAAAGGCGTGGTCAGATTGACCATCAGGTGGTGGTTCCAAGCCTCCAGGCTGGTACTTTGCCAGGAAAGGGGCTCGAAAATGGCGGCATTATTAACCAAGGCGAACAAATGACCATGCTCGCTAGCACGGGGAATCAAGGTATCCACCTGTGTGGGGTCATTGAGGTCAGCCTGGAGCACGAATGCGTTTCTGCCCAGCGCCTGGATCTCCTCATTGAGGCTGTTCGCATCGGCTTGCGATTGACCATAGTGAATGACCACATCACCGCCTGCCCGGGCGACCGCCAGGGCCAGCTCACGGCCGACCCTGCGGGCAGCGCCAGTGATGAGCACCCGTTTATCTTTTAGCGACATTGTGAGCTTAGTCCCATTTACCCTTGATTTTTAGAAAAGACATATTTTTCCTGTTCACGAAAAAAGTGACTACGTGACGAGCTTAGCTCAACGATGAATGGCAAGCTGCCAGGAACTCCGTGCGCAGCGCAGGATCGTTAGCATAATTTCCTCGCCAGACGGTGGTACGCGTGAAGGGCGCAGTTTCACGCACACCGCGCATCTCCACACACAAGTGATGGGCTTCCAGCAAGACTGCCACACCGTGGGGATGAAGCATAGTGTCCAGCGTATCCGCAATTTGCTGACCAATGCGCTCTTGAACCGCAAAGCGCTTGGCAAAGAGCCTCACCATGCGGGTGAGCTTGGAGATGCCGATGATGTTCTCGTGAGCGATATACCCAATATAAGCCATCCCGGAGAACGGGAAGGCGTGATGCTCACACAATGAGAAAAAGTGAATTGGACCTTCCACCACCTGACTGATACGACAGTCGGGATCACCCCTGCATTCAGTGTGAAAGACCCGCAACAGCTTGGGGTCACCGTCGTAGCCCTCTGTAGCATCAAAGAGAGCTTTTACGAAGCGGCGGGGGGTATCTTTGGTAGCTGGGGTATTTAGATCCAGACCAAAGGCAGAGAATATTTCTGCAACATAACCTTCAAACTTATCGAAAGTTTCTTTGGGGATTTGTCGCGTCTGTAATCTCAAGGCATCACGAAAATCAGAATCATCAGGATTGTCATGGATATTCATCATAATCTCCTGTTCGTTTTTCGGTTACCGCACAATTATGTTAATCAGTGTCAGCCTCGGGGTGAGATTGACGATGATCTCTGCGGGTATCAATGCTTTACTTATTATAATGGTTCAACCTTTATAGGTTAATACTCTACCCCACAGGCTCTTGGTCCCCCAGATGCCTGCACGTAAAGTCTCAAGCTGGACAATTTGACTGTGATCGACGAAAAGGTTGACTTCAGCGCTATAATTCTTGATATACCAGGCGAAAACCTCCGGGTCGGCAGCTTCAAACATTGGCTTTTCAAGACCGATGGCATTAATGATCTTGGCGACCACATCTGTGCGCCAAGTGGTGACGTTTTCGGTGACCCCTTCCGATTCGATCATAATCATATAGGCACCAGCATCCACAAAGCGTTTGGCCTGCTGGATGGCCCACTCAGAGTCGCGCGTGCCTTCTGCTGCCAACTCAGCTGCGGCAGTTGCGCCACCTGCACCAAATTGGATGCCCACTTCAGGCTTGGCTTTCAGCCCGGCTTTCTGGACTTTCTCAATAAGACGCAGCCAATCATCGGTGGGTATAGAGATAAAACCACTGGATATTTCGATGATATCAAACCCAAGCTGCTTACATTCCTGGATATATTGATCAACCGCCTGCGGACCCAGGGTGAGGACGTGCTCGATAAAACCCCCTGTTGAGATCAGCACATCATATCGATGACAAAGATCCAAGAGCTCTTTGACGGCTTTACGCGGCATCAGGCTGAATGAGCCTCCTGCGAATTTCAGCACATCCACATAAGCACCCATGGTCTCAAGGATATCTTCCAGGTAACGTTTGCCCATAGGGGAATAGTATGGACCACGGATCTCGGTGACACCTCTTTTGCGAGGCTTGGCTTGTCGTTCATTAATTCTCAAGAAAGGAAACGCCCGATCCTCTGACGGGGTATTCGTTGGTTCCATTTTATACTCCTCCTATCATTACTTTTTTCACCATTTCCAGCAGTGTGGTAAGGTCACTGATACGGAGATTTTCCAACCGTCGAACCGCGTCTTCAATCTCATTTTGGAGTGTGGTTGGGAGATGGGGCTGAGTGAGCTGCTCAAACTTCTTCACTGCAGTCTCCCATTGCATCGGGCGAGTGCGAAACCCCTCATAATCCCGCTTTTCTTTGGTGAGCACACTGCCATCATTGAGGGTGATGGTGATGCGGCAGGGCATTTCAGCGGGAAACCGCTGGCTAAATTCAACTAGAGGATGGACCCTAACCTTACGGAGTAAGGATTGCACATCACTTTGCTGAATCCGCGTTGTTTGGTACTGAGGGGGCAGCACCTGGTCGTCCAGGATGGCAACTGCCACAATGTAGGGCAGGCTGTGATCGGCCTCTTCCTTGGTGCGCACGGTGAACTTTTCGCCCTCTTCGCCACCGCCGATGATGTTATAGGCTACATCAAAAGTCTCGATATCAATTTCTTGGATTGCAGAGCCAGTGATCTGCTGCTCATGTTTTAGCTCTAGAACACCTTCAAGCGTGGCTTGGGAATGAATCTCAGCGTTGTAACGCTTCACCACCGTCTGGGTGATCTTCTCCAAGTTTTCCATGGACCAATCCAGCGAGAAATGCCCAGAAATTGCATCCATAAATCCCTTGTTGCCCTCAAAAACTTCGGCTGGACCGGTAATGCCACGCATAGCGAGGAAGGTAGCATGGGTAACCCCGAAAGCTGTGTTGGGGTAAGCCAGGCCTTTCCAATTGGAGAGGGCTCCGGTGCGGGTGACCCGCAAGGCATTATAAGCTGTGCCGGAGATGGCAATGGCATTGGCGGTTTTTATCTGATCTAGCTGGATAGCTTTAGCCACCCCGGCGGCGAGGGCATAAGCGCCCTGAGTGGTGTGGTCAAACCCCCTGGCACGAACAGGAGCGACATCACTCAGGCGGCACTGTACCTGATAAGCCACAGTCAGGGCGGTCAGTAAATCCTTGCCAGTCCCATCCGCGTATTCACAGGCTGCCAGCACTGCTGCGAGGTTATCGCTTGGATGGCAGGTTTCTCCTTTGGCAAGGTAGCTGTCATTAAAATCCAAATAGCGCACCAGGGCACTGTTATAAAAAGCTGCCCGGTCCACAGCAGTCCGACCACCTCCAATCAGAGTACAGCGCGGGTTACCCCCAAAATCATCATTTTGTGCGGCAATCATCTTGATCACAGGGGAATCCAAAGCCCCAATTGCGCAGCCCATGGCATCTAGTACACGGATCTTTGCCTGCGTCCTAGCTAATAGTGAGAGCTGACCATAATCAGCTGCAACAACAAATGAAGCTAACTCATCGAGCATCGTCATGCTGTACTCATCCTTATTACAACCGACCTTTTAAATTAGCATTTGTGAACGGACCTGGCTCAGCAATCAAAGCACGCGCCTTCGGGACTGAATCCCAAACGTTCCAGAGCAATACACCCCGCACGCGCCCACCTGCCAGATAATAAATCACGCCCTTTTTGAAAGGATCTTTCCAATCCACAAAGGTTTCCATGTGCGAATCAAGCTCACCCACGGCTTCATAACCCAACTCGAACAGGTCAGAGTAAAAAAAAGACAAGTGATGGTAAGGCTCATTAGCACCTGCCATATTACGACCAGCCTGCTTGCCCATGGTGTTGGCATTGTCTTCATGCTCGATGCGTAAGTGCTTACCTAGCGTGGGATTGCTGAACTCAGCTACATCCCCGGCGGCAAAAATATCAGGGAGGCTGGTGTGAAGGGTAGCATCGACCACAATACCGTTGCCAACCTTAATACCAATGGTTTGAGCCAGCTCCACGTTAGGTTGGATACCAATCCCAGCTACCACCCCATCCACGTGAATTCTGTCATTATGATCGGTTACAAGCAGGCTGGAGCCATTCTTCTTTTGTAAATCCATCACGCTTACCCCTGATAGGACCTCAACACCTTTTTGGCGAAAATATGTGTTCAAATAATCAGATAGCTCAGGTGGGAATATGCGCCCCCCAATCCCTGCTCCAGGTAAAAACATGGTCACTTTCTTCCCATTCATGGCCAAGGCGGCGGCAATCTCCGAACCGATAAAGCCTCCGCCAATCACCCCAAAATGGTCGACACGGTTGCTTAGTTCGCGCAAGCGATGATAATCATCCAAAGTACGATAATAAATGATATCTTCAGCCCCGAAGGGCAGCTTCCGGGGGGTACCACCTGTCGCCAACAGCAGGGTTTCATACGAGTAATTTACTCCCTGGTCATCCCGGACAACTTTTTTATGCGGGTCGATTGAGCGAACGGTCCGCCCCAAGTTCAGATCCACAGTAAATTCCTGCGTTCGACGCCAGATGCTTTCCAGTGGCTTGTCTTTCCAGAGAGCCTTGGTTAATGGTGGGCGATTATAGGGTGGATTGTGATCGTTACCAATCATCCCAATTTCACCATCCGTATCTAGCTCACGAATGCCGCGTACGGCTGCATCGGCAGTCATACCGCCACCGACAATCAGGTATTTATATTGTGCCATACAATCCTCCCGTCGGGCAGATGATTAAATCATTCCCTCGTACGTTTCCCAAGAAAATATGATAAAATTGATTATATATCGTATTACGATGTAAGTCAACCTTTTTTGGATAAATTCCATCGATATAAAGGTTGCATTTGATTATACGTAGGTGGAGCGATGACGGATTTCTCGACTTTTTCAAAGGCGGATTACGAAACCCTGGCAGAGTTTCGGTATGCCCTGCGGCATTACTTGCGCTTCAGTAAAAATGCGGTTGAGACAGCCGGAATCACCTTGCAACAGCACCAGGCTCTGCTCATCATCATCGGCTTTCCGGGCAGGGAACAAGTGACGATTGGAGAACTAGCAGAAAGGTTGCAAATCCGCCATCACAGCGCCGTCGGGCTGGTGGACCGGCTGGAAGAACAGGGATTGGTGGAAAGGACCCCCAATGAGGAAGACAGGCGACGAGTTTTTATCGGCCTGACAGAGAAAGGTGTTGGTGTGCTGGAAAGCCTGGCGAGCATGCACCGCGAGGAGCTGCGTTATCTGGGACCGCAATTGTGCAGTATGCTCGAGCAAATCACGAACCTGGCGGATGCAAAGTAACCCGCCATCCTTATGAATTCATCTGGCAGGATGGAGCAAACCCTGATCCACGATTAGACCTTGGGGATTTATTCAGATCGGGATAGAACCAAAGGATTGAGTAGTTCCGGCAATAAAAAAGAGAAGGGCGGTATAAAGATGGCAATATTTGTATTGGTACATGGAACAGGTTGTGGTGGTTGGGTATGGCAAAATTTGGTACCCATCTTACACGCCGGAGGACATGAGGTTTACACTCCCACACTCACTGGCCTCGCAGACCGAAATCACCTGCTTAGGTGTGGGGTAAACTTGTCGACCCATATCACCGATGTAGTCAATCTCATATTTTACGAAGATCTCTCCAATGTCATTCTGGTGGGAAACAGTTATGCGGGTATGGTCATTACAGGCGTAGCCACTAAGATTCCAGAACGTCTGAAACTGTTGGTCTATCTGGATGCTTACCTTCCAGATGATGGACAAAGCGAAGCAGATCTATTGCCAGCAGAGGTGCTGGCTGCGAGACAAGCTGATGCAGCAGAACATGGAGGACTAACACAGCCACCTCCGCCCGGTATCTTTGGCGTCACCGACCCTGCGCTAGTCGATTGGATCAAGGCCAGAATGACACAACATCCTTTTGATACCTACACGGAACCAGTACCTGCTGGTAATGTCAGGAGCGCGGCAATCCCACGGATTTTCATCCACTGCACCGGAAACCCACCTACAACTCCGGATCTATTTTCTCGCTTCGCCGATAAAGCGAGAGTTAAGGGATGGCAGGTTAACGAACTGGCAGAAGGGCATTTGGCGATGCTCACTGCCCCGCAGGAGGTGGCAGAAATCCTGCGCCAAACAGTAGAAAGAGAGAAGCAAGATGTTACGCACTCCAATTTGTGACTTATTAGGAATCGAATATCCCATCATTCAAGCAGGCATGGGACCTTTTACCTCAGCTGAATTAGTTGCGGCTGTGTCAAACTCTGGAGCACTGGGTAGCCTGGGAGCAGGTGCCCGTACAGGCAAGAATTTCAGGGAGCAATTATCCAGAACTAGAGAATTAACAGCTCGCTCTTTTGCAATCAATCATACATTGTCACCTGTCTTACCTGATGATGATGTATTTAACCTCACCTTAAAAACGATGCCTCGATTAATCTCTTTCGCCCTGGGTAATCCCAACGAATATGTTAAACGGGTTCACGATGAAGGCATCCTGGTGATGCATCAAGTTACAACAGTCCAGCAAGCATACCAAGCAGCTGAATGCGGTGTGGACATTGTTGTCGCGCAAGGAAGTGAGGCGGGAGGCTTCGGGGGAATAGTCGCGGGATTCGTATTAATCCCTCAAGTGGTCGATGCAGTCAGTCCTATCCCGGTAGTTGCTGCTGGTGGTATTGCAGATGGCAGAGGATTGGCAGCCGCACTTGTCTTAGGTGCACAAGGCGTCAATATTGGAACCCGGTTTCTGGCTTCAGTAGAAGCACCAATCAGTGATAGTTGGAAACAAGCCATTCTGGCTGCAGAGTCACAAGATACCATAAAGGTTGAGTTTTGGAGCGACATCTTTCCGGTAAGTGGGCAGGCTTATCAGGCAATCCCACGGACATTGAGTTCACCCTTTATTCAGGAATGGCAAAAGCGGAGAAATATTACACACCAAGAAGCTAAACAACTGCAAAGTGATGTGGTCTCCGCCATCCAGCATGGGAGATTTGGCGAGCTATTCCCCTTTACCGGACAAACAACCGGGCAGATCAAGGATATATTACCAGCTGCCGAAATTGTGCACAGACTAGTCAATGAGGCAGAGACAGCTTTACAGGGGATATCTCATCTATCCAAATAACTGATTGGTGGAGAGCGATTTCGTTATGAGTCTCTGGCCTTGGACAGAATAACAGAATCCTAGAATGTGGTCTACATACCTAACGATATGGAGCATAGTAGGCATCAGCAATGGATTCAGATTACTGAACAGCTATGATTTATAAGGCGACGATGATCAATCAGTGAACTTTCTTCACCTGCGTCAGGGCAAGGACGGAGAATAAGAACAGCAAGCCGTAGATGCTAAAAATCAGCACATAACCAAAACCCGGTATCTGAGGTACCTGGGCGGTAACAAAATCAGCGATTGGACCACCAATGTAAGCACCCACCGCGCCGGCGCCCGCACCGGCCAGGTTGGAGATGCCGAGGTAGCGACCAGCCTCTCCTTTGGGAACCAGAAGCGTACCCAGTGCCCAATTGGCGGTGTAGAATAAGCCAGCCGCGATGCCAATGATGCAGCCACCCACATAAATAACTGGCAAACTGGGAATACTAAGGGCGATGACTGTTCCCAGCACAGCCACCAGGCCAGCAATCATCACCATGCGCTTTTCACCGAAGCGATCAGTCAACCAGCCGGCTGGCAAGGTGGAGATCAGGATGAAGACACCCACAAACAAGATCAGCTGGCTGGCAGGGGCAGCCGCAGCTTCCTTTACATAACCCAGACGTGCTTGTAGGAAATAAATAGCAAAAGTGGACAGGTTGACTGCTCCCACCAGAAACGCTAACCGGTTAATCACCCACAAGGTGAAGGAAGGATTTTCCCGGGCTGAATTACCCAGGCTAATACGCACACTCAGCCAGACCCCCATGGCAACGGCAATCAGCATACCCACCAAGCCAAACAAACCCATAATAATGAAAAGAGTAGAGGGTGAGGTGATATCCTTGAGCAAGCCACTAACAAGCTTGACCACCTGCCCTGAACCCAAGATGATCATGGTGAATACCCCCGTCATTGCCAATAAGCGTACCAATGGCTTCCAATTCATGGGTGCTGGAGCCTCTTGTAAAGGTTTTTCAGGAACAAGCATGGTGAGCAGCATGGATAGCAACAATACACCCACAGCCAACAACAAACCTGCCCACATGTTCCCTTTGCTGACCAGCCTACCCACGGTGAAGGCGACCAGTATCAAGGGGAGAGGGATCTCCAGTAAAGCCTTCACACCAGAGAAGAGCCCGCGCTTTTCATCCGGGACCAGATCGGGAATGATCCCCTGTTCGGCAGCCTGCGACATATTGGAAGCCACTGGCTGGACAAGACCAATGGCGAATAACACCCAGAATCCAACCATGCCTTCCATCCCGGCAGTAAAGCCGATCAGGATGGTTAATACTGCTGTAGCGAGTGTGCCGATCAGGATATAAGGTCTTCTCCGGCCCCAAGAGATTGTGCTGCGATCAGAAAACATTCCCATCAGCGCTTGGGCGAGCAGAGCAACCATCAAGGTGAACAGACGGAATGTGCCATAATAGGTGGCTTTTTGCGATTCACCTACGAACTGCTGGACGAGCAGCGGCGTGATCAAGCCCATGGTTTGAGAAAGTGTGGTTAGACCCAAAAAGTAAACGTTGAAGGTTATATAGTCATACCAGCGTATAAGACGAGACATGGCAGGCTCCTTGGGAAAATAAAAGAAAAATAGGGATATTTCTATCCATGGCTAAGTCTATGTGAGCACACGTTGAAGGAAATCGAGGGTCAAACTTGCCGCGAGGTCACGCTCTTTATCCAGGATTACACAGTGGGTGGAATGTTCCAGCCAGTGGAACTCCTTGATGGATGAACTAACCTGATCATATATGATCTGAGGTGATTGTGGGTGGACGGTTGGATCCAGCCTGCCTTGAAGGAGGAGGATGGGTTGGTGAATCTGAGGCAGGAGAGATGGGATTGATTTTTGTAAATTCCGAAGCTGGATCGTACTTTTTAATGGCCACACAGCATAACCTTGCCAAGGGTTATCATCTGCTGGCGGAGCTTTGGGAACGGAAATCACGAATGGTGCTAAGACGGATAAAAGCAAATTCGCCGCGTGCCCAAGCAAGAGGCGCAATGCAGGAGCGTAACACAAAATGCCCGCGGCTTCTGGGTATTTTGAGGCCAGGTATAAGGCGAGTAAAGCACCGGTCGATTCACCCCCAATCACCACACGCTGGCAATTCGCAGTTAGCTGCTGGTAAGTCTGCTCAACCGATGCGTACCACTCCTGCCAGGTGAAACGATTGCAATCCCGTGGAGTGGTGCCATGACCAGGCAGCAAAGGCGCTGCGACAGTAAACCCGTGTTTATAAAGTGTTTGGGCTAAGAGCCGAACTTCAGCAGTTGTGGCGGTAAAACCATGACAAAGCAACACCCCGGTGTGACCTCCCTCCCAGTAGAATGGTGAGCCATCAAGCTGAGGGTTGCGGAGGAATGAGGGATGGGTCATGGATTGGTTGGATTAGTCGATCAGCCTGTCAGAGCTCTCAATAACAGCGAGAGAACCACAATAAAAACGACTAGAAGGATAAATCCCCCAATGAATAACATGGCTGCCTTAAGTGTATCCACAGGCTTTTTACCACCCACCTTGCCAGTTTGACCATTGACAAGCAGGCGATAACGCTTGCCCTGGAAAGGATAATTACCAATGTAGATTGGCAATAGGGCAAGCCGGTAGGTGAGACCGCTCCATTTGCCTGCTCCAGTGCTGAAATTACGCTTGGGGTGGTCCGGCTCAACCAGATTGGATAACGTGCGCGTGACTTTTTTGAGTACTTTCTCCCGCGCCCGCAAGGAGGCGTCTGCTAAAGGATGATCGTAGGTCAATGCCACCCAGCCCGCCAGGTAATCGGGTGAAAATTCCACCAAATCATCCAAATTGAACGGCTCAATACCCGCCATATCCGCAGTCGACATCTTACGCAGGCCCGGGATAATCACATCCTTGAAATTCTCAAACTGTGACCCGCTGTGGGCTTCCCATTGGGGAAGCCTAGTCGTGCCTTCGTTGACATCACAAAACCATGGGACTTCAAGAGTCCCTGTAAATACCCAAAAAGGATAATAAGCAGGATGAAGTTGCATACCTGCGTGGCGTGCAGCCAAATCATCGGGGGCAAGCAAACCCTTACCCAGCCAGGTTTTGATACTCTTGGCTGCATTTTCTGGGTCAATTTTGAATAAGCCAATCACCTGAGGGTCGACCATTTCCACCACGGTGGATGTGGTAATAAAACGGTTAGCGGCGCAATATGGACAGCTATCAGCAGTTTGACCAGGCGGTAGGATGATGACCACCCCACACTGCTCACATGTAAGGCGTGATTGGGTATCTGCCCAACGGTGGGCACGTGTAGTGGGCAGGACAGCGTCCAATGGCTGCTCACCGCTTTCACTTATTACGCTTTGATCCACTTTCCGTTTAAAACCACAAAATTGGCAAACCAGAACAGTCTCATCAATGCCATATGAAATCGTAGCCCCGCAATTGGGGCAGAGGTAAGTTTTGATTGTTGCTTCTTCTGGGGGAGGGGATTCTTTAGCAACATAAGAAGCACCCTCAGGCATGAGAAAGGTCTTTTCCAGCTTCTCAGTTACCAATAACAAACCCCGCTTGGCTGTCGCATTGGAGGGGTCAATGGCGACGGCGTGTTCCAGATAGTTGCGTCGTTCCTGCAGGTCATCCGTGGTTGCTGAAAGCCAGATCCAAATGCGAGAATCAGAGCTATTGATCAGCGCAGCCTGATCCAGTAATTTTTTAGCTAGTGAGCGATTGCCGTTCTTGACGGCGATAATACCATCTTGAACAAGCTGTTCAAACTCACGGGAGGAGATCGAATCAGATCTACTTGAAGATGAATTGGAATCCATTTTTAGATTATATATCTAAAATTAAAAGACGGTGATATTTAGTCACCGCCATCTTTATCCCGATTACAAACTCACTCTTAATGAGTAAAAAAACCACTGAGAAAGTGGCGGACAGGGGGTATGCGAAGCACCAGTAAGAAAATAATCAAGATCATCCACAGGTAGGGTTCAGTGACGCCCTGTTTAACCACCAGGATAAAATGCAAAGCAGCCAGGAGGTTGATCACATACACCAAGTTGTGCAAACGCTTCCAATTTTTCCCTAGGCGTTTCGGCCACGGCGAGAAGGAGGTAATTGCGAGTGGGATCAATAATAACCCAGCGATCAGGCCAACCAGGGCATAAGGCCTGATTAACTCATTCAGCACAAGTTGAATATCAAAACCATAATCCAGGCTGACGAAGATGGCAAAGTGTAGACTGGTGTACAGGAAAGAATAATCTCCCAAAGCGCGGCGAACCCTGAGTGCAGGCTTGAAGCCAAAGATGTTATTTAGAGGGGTGCATGCCAGGCTTAGGATAAGCAGTTCCAATGCAATCTTACCCGTACGCAAGATTGAACCGCGAATGGGATCGACGGTTAAATTTCCCCGCCAGGCATCCAAAATGAGCCACGGAATAGGCAGCAGGCAGGCAATATGAACCAGGATTGGGAACCAGTAGTCGAAAAACTTGTTTCTTGTATTCAAAAGTTCTTTTTTAAATCCATCCCTACATAGAGTGATGCAACTTCCTTTTCATACCCATTGAACATCAAAGTTTTCCGTCTGCCAACCTCACCGATGCGGCGTTCAGTGGCTTGTGACCAACGCGGGTGATCCACATTAGGGTTGACATTAGCATAAAAGCCATACTCATCTGGTGCAGTCTGCATCCAAGTTGTTGAAGGCTGGAAGTTTACAAGCTCAATCTTGACAATCGCTTTAATTCCTTTGAATCCATATTTCCACGGCACCACCAAGCGGATGGGGGCTCCATCTTGTTTAGGCAAAGGCTTGCCGTACATGCCGGTTACCATCAGAGTCAGATCGTGCATGGCCTCATCCATACGTAAGCCCTCCACATACGGCCAATTGAGGAGATTGGAGCCCTGCAAGGACATATCTTTGGGATCGTAAAGTGTGGTGAACTGGACATAGGTAGCTTCAGAAGTGGGTTGGACTTCATCCAGCAACTTATGTAATGGAAAGCCAATCCAGGGGATGACCATCGACCAGGCTTCAACACAGCGCAGACGATAGATGCGTTCTTCCGGTTGAAATTTCTGGAGATCCTCGATGGTATAGGTCTTAGGGTTGTTAACCAGACCAGAAACTTCAATATTCCACGGGGAAATGGGGAAATCAGCAACTAAATCCGCCACTGCTTCCTTGTTGGTAGAGAATTCGTAATAATTGTTATAATGGGTGATGTCATAGAATGAGCTCAATGGATCTCCCAGCTCATCAGTGGTGCCACCCGCGCTGGGAGGTGTGCCGGTTGTAACAGTAGGCACATTCCCTTTGCAAGCTGCCAGGGCCAAGGCACCCGCGACAACTACACCAGCGCTACCAATAAACTGGCGGCGCGAAAGATAGAGAGGCTTGGGGGTGATCTCAGATGGGTCTATCTTGATCATAAATTTGCTCCAATTCTTTCCAAACATCCACATTTTAATCACATTTCTTGATAAGGAAGATAACAGATAGATTAGGGGTTTATAAATCTCACCTGGCTGCAACCGGATTCTATGAAGCACGTATTAAATAACAAATAAGGAGATGATCATGATTAACCCCAGGAATACCTATTGGCTCCTCAAGCCTTTTGTCTGGTTATGGAACTTAATCGCTTATATCGTATTGCTCACGGGTAGATTGGTGGCAGTAATATTAGGCCTGGTATTGATGCTTGTGGGGGTAATACTCACCATCACGGTGGTGGGTGCGATCGCAGGTGTACCTATCTTTATCATCGGTGTGCTATTGGTGGTTAGAGGCCTGTGGTAACCTAAATAGGAAAAGTCATAGGAAAAACAAGGCTCCTCCTTTACAGAGGAGCCTTTTATATCTTACCTGGATGTCAATCCATTACGTGCATTCGACCTCGACAGGATTGACCTTAGACGCTTTTGCCACCTGTGCTCCAACCCGTTCTAACCCTGGAAGGGCTGATTGATCAGACACGGCTGAAGTAGAGGCTGACCGACCATCTTCAAAGTGCATAATAGCAGGGATAAATGGGCTGATGATACCCATCAGAATGGTCACAATCCCACCAATCACGAACCATGTCTGTACACCAAGTTTATCTGCAATCGGACCGGCGATGATTAAACCGATGGGGGACATGGCAGCTGCCATGGTACCGATCAAGGTAAATACACGCCCCTGCATCTCAGGCGCAACGGCTGCCTGCACTGCGGCCATCAAGGGTCCGTTGACGATGGGGTTAACTATGCCGAGAAATAGTATGGTAGCTACTCCGAAGACAAATGCAGAGGGTGGTAATATACCCATGACCAAGCAACCCACACCCATGGCAATCAGACCCAACAGACTGGTCAGCACGCGACGTTTAAAACCTCCCCAGGCACCGAGGATTAGACCACCAATAATGAAACCGATGCCGGAAAAAGATTCAAGTGTGGCAAGCTGAAGTGCCTGACCATTAAAATGCTTGGTGACGAGAATGGGGAGCAAGGAGAATGCCGGGGTGAGCAGGAAATTGATCACTGTCGCCATGATGCCGATGAGCATCAGTCCGGGCCATCCCCATACGTAACTTAATCCAGCGCGAAAATCCTGCCAGACGGAGGATTTTCCCTGGGCTTCGGGCAGTAAATCCCGGCGCTCAGGCTGAGGCACTTGAAAGAAGAACAGGGGAATGATGGCAAGCATGGCGGTGAACACATCAATCGCCAGAATGCCTTCCATGGGTAGCCATGCCAGGAGCAAAGCACCGAGGGGGGCTGAGGCAATGCTCATCCCTCCCTGCAACATTTGGTTCAGACCCTGTATACGTGACAGATGTTCCTTGGGTACCATAAGCGAAGTCGAAGCCTGCATGGCAGGCCAATGAAAGCCTCCACAGACGGAACGGATGAATAGCAACGCGTATACCTGCCAGATTTGTACGTGCCCCAGGGCAAACAGGATGGCCAAAATTACGGTGGCGAGGGCAATCAAACCATCAGCAACGATCATGGTGAAGCGCCGGCTCCAGCGATCGACCAAAGTACCGCTGATCGGACCCAGGATGACCTGAGGCAACAACCCCACCAAGGAGGCGGTAGCCAAGACAGTCGCCGACCCGGTAGTTTGGGTCAGCCACCAGATAACAGCAAAGGATACAAGCTGGCTACCCAACAGTGAAAAAGCCTGGCCGGTCCAAATCGTGAAAAATCGGGGGGTCCAGGGTTTGGAGTGTTCAAGAGCAGCATTTGTGTTCATCATAATTTCCTTATCCTTCAACACGATCCTGAATAGTTTTCTATATTATACATAAAATAATTAAAATGTCAATAAATATATTTGATATTTTTACATTATTATTTTAATATAATTAATAGATGTTATATTTTCTCGAATTATCATAAGGATTAATTCGAAATTCAGAGCTTCATTTAGCAAAGTGAAACCTCGTGTATAATGAATCAGAAAACAACCGAATATTGTTTGTGGAGGTATTCAAATGGTCATGCCGGTGATGCAGTATGCTCCTGAGACCTGCGCCTGGTGCGAAGGTACTGGCAAGTATGGGCAATATGGTGATATCTGCCTGGTATGTAATGGGCAGGGTAGTGTGTTGGTTGCACAGCCTTCCCACAAGTGCCCGCACTGTGCTGGAACGGGGGCACAGACCTCGGGAGAATTTTTGGATCGATGCAAGATCTGCGGAGGCGCAGGCTGGTCACATGTTTATAAAAGCGCTCCTTCCACACGATGAGTGTCGGTATGCGACTTAAAAATAAGGTGGCGCTGATCACCGGGGGTACCTCCGGGATTGGTAAGACTACCGTAGAATTATTCGCATCTGAAGGGGCGATGGTGGCATTTACTGGACGGCGGGAGCAACTCGGGCATGAGGTGGCTGAACAAACCGGTGGGTATTTTATCCAAGCTGATCACCGCTGGATGGCAGATTGTCAGCGCACTGTAAATGAGGCTGTATCAAGATATGGGCGGATAGACATCCTCTTCAATAATGCTGGAATCGTTGTCAGTGGAACTGCAGAAACGACCGCAGACGAAGATTGGGACGACACCATGCTACTCAATGTGACCGCCGTCTGGCGTATGTCCAAGCTAGTGCTCCCAGTGATGCGAGCACATGGCGGTGGGGTGATCATCAACAATGCCTCCGATTGGGCATTCATCGGAGCACCCGCAGTGGTAGCATACTGTACATCGAAAGGGGCAGTCGTGCAGATGACACGCGCCATGGCGATCGACCATGCTGGAGAGAACATCCGCATCAACGCTGTCTGCCCTGGGGATACCTTTGTGGACCGCTGGCTAAAGGATGGTTTTTACCGTGCATCTGGCGGGGTGAGTGAAATGGAGGCTCGTAAGAGCGACTTGCCCATAGGAAGGGTGGCTGAGACGATTGAAATCGCCCGGGCAGTCCTGTTCCTGGCGACAGACGATTCCAGTTTTATGACCGGTTCAGCTCTGATGGTAGACGGGGGAAGCACGGCACGCTAAGTATTGAGAAATTAATAGCCTCTAACCATTCATCGTAAATAGGCTGAAATATCACAGGTAGTATCAACCTGGTTGGTAACTTCGGTAAATCTATAGGGATCTTTGGGAATGGAAAAGTAGTTTAAATCAGTCAGGATTTCCAGGTCTGTCCCAAAATATGAGTCGAAAATTATTCGAAAAGTATTGACCGGAGTGATAGTAGAGTATAAAGCTTCGTCATGGCCATCTGGGAAATAATAGGCATTCAAGATCGAATATCTCTCTTTTAGGCAACTTGTATTTGTAGTTGAATCTAGTAGCGAAGCCGGACCATGATCTGCTTGTAGGATAATGATTGGCGGAGCAGTGGAGTGTTGCAGAATATTGTCAATCGTTTTTATAACCAGACCATTAATATACTGGAGCTCCTCTCGATACCCTTCTATGTAGGACTCAAATCCTCCAGTTAATTGTCTGTCATCGAAAATTTTATATTCCCAGTCTGGTTGCACTGAATTTCCATCCTGGTCAAAGACAAAAGGAGGGTGGGGGGCAATGATGTGTGCAAATACAAACTTAGGTCCTTTTTTGTTTACCAAATTCACTGTATCAGCAAATCCATTCAGGATTTTTTCGCGATGTGTTTGATATGTGTAATTAGATATATTCACATGACCCAAATCAATCAATATCTCAAACATGGTTGATTCAAGTAATAAGCTCTCGAAGGTAGTCAGGCGTTGGATTTCAGAAACAGAAAATACTAAAGCAGGGTCGCTTTCTTCAGCAAATATGTATTCACCTGAGAGATAGATTTGATAACCATCCTCTTCAAGCCATGATCGTACTCGGCTATTTAACATCAAATTCATTATAGGTTCTCGGTTCGTGTTAACGTCTTTTGCAAATGCCAGATAATCTAAATATTCAAAATTTAAAGATGAGGCTAGAGAAAGATCGGTTTGGTTGTAGTTAGTGTAGCTATTTTCTGCCACATAAAAACCTCGCGTTCTGAGGTTATCAAGAAATCCAGAATTATCATAGTTGTAAATTTCTTGTAGGACGTCAGCACGAGCGTAACCATCAAGGATGATGTAATAAATATCTGGACGATATGTTTCTGCTAATTGTTCTGTGTCTTCAGACGTATTTAGAGGACGTGACCAATTTATCAATGGATCATGGCTTGAGGCAAATAAATATGCGGCGAGCAGGTATAAAGCATACAACACAGCCAGACCAGACGATATGTTCAAAAAGTTTGTGATTACATGCGGACGGACTCGCTGCCATAGCCATTTACTTGCCAGGATACTCAAAAACACTATCCAGAAGCACAGAATGATAAGATGCCTGAGAATTGGTATACCAAATATATGGATTTCTTGCGGTAGACGATAAGAATAACCATAATAAAATAACATCATAATGACTATAGAAGTCATAAATCCTGCTCGATACCAATCTTTATAAAACCAATGCATGATCAATAATAAGAGCCCACTCACCGATAAAATGATAACCGTTGGTCGGACAGCTTGAATGGGATTAAGCAAAGGAAGAGATGCAGTCAATACGGATAATACCGGATATATGGCAAAAAGAAAGGGATGTATTATTGGAGAGCGTCTCATTTAATCTCACCAATCATTTTATATAATATCACCCCAGCTGCCACAGCTAAGTTAAGCGATGTAATGCGCCGCTTCATAGGAATACACAACATTTCATCGCAGATTACGGATTGGGTTGGAGTTAGGCCCTCGCGCTCGCTGCCCATTAAAAGAATCAGGGGTTGCTCAAAACATTCAACATTGCGATAATCCTGCTCAGCATGCGCTGAAGTGCCATAGATCTTGTAATGGTGGCTTTTTGCCCACTGCACAAATTCAGCGAAATTTGCATGTACCAATGGGTACCAAAAGATAGATCCCATGCTGGCACGCACTGAGCTCGGATGGTAAGGGTCGGTGCTATATTGATTATTCGTTGGATCGTCCAGTAATAGTAAGCCGCTGGCACCTACGGCATCGATAGTACGCAGAATGGTACCAATATTACCCGGATCTTGTGGAGCAACCAAAGCGACACCCCATTTGAAGTATTCTACAGTGAGGTTATCGAGCTGCGTGCGAGGCTGCCAGACAACGGCAATAATACCCTGAGGGTTATCCTTACCTGCCAAACCAGCAAAGGTATCACCATCTACAGCGAAACACGAAATTCCGAGCTGCAACTGGTCTCGGATCAGCTGGTGGGCAAAATCACTGGTGAGTAAATCGGGGGAGTAGCAAAGATATTCCACACTGGCGTGGGCAGCAATGGCTTCACCCACATGACGGATGCCTTCCACTGCAAATAACCCGGTTGAATCACGTTCTTTACGCTGCCCGAGCAGCTGGCGGATTTGTTTAACCCTTGGATTGTTTCGGCTGAGTAGAGTCGTCATCCTGATTCAGTGGAATCCAGGCCAAAACTGAGGTGCCTTTCCCAGGCTCAGAAGTGATCTCGATATCTCCCCCCATTTTACTTGCCCGGGTGTGCATGTTTGCCAATCCATGCCCAAGAGCCAGCTTCATCTTGCTTAAATCAAAGCCTTCTCCATCATCGGAAATTTCCAACAGCACACGCCCTGGGGCAGTCCAAAGATTTATCTTTGCCTGATGTGCCTGAGCATGCTTGGCAATATTTGCTAAAGCCTCCTGGCAGATATGGAAGAGTGCGGTGGCAATCAGGGTGGGTAGGATCACAGAACCATTTTCTGGACCTGTGAGACTGATTTTGAGGTGAGTATTGGCGCGCGTATCATCAATGAGGCGCTGCAAGCTATCCATGAGGTTTTCGCCGCGGAACTGGCGCGGGCGAAGATCCATAATATACGTGCGAATATCGCGGATGGTGCTGTTCAATCCCTCAATCGCCTGTTCGAGCTTTACAAGGGCTTTGCCTGGATTGGATTCAACTTCCATACGGGCATAATCCAACGCCAACCCAACCGCATAAATGGACTGGATGATGCCATCATGCAGATCCATGCCGATGCGCTCGCGTTCCTCCAGGACCGCGGTTCTCCGACCTTGCTGGATCAAGCGCACATTTTCAATAGCAGTGCCTGCCCAGGTTCCGATAGAGGTTAACAGGCTGATCTCGCGTGAATCAAAGGGTTGCATATGTCGAGTAGCAACCCCCAAGACACCAATGACATTGGCATGAGCGATTAATGGGATACAAGCGAGGCATTGGAAACCCGCATTTACCAATTGATGACGGATTAAGCGCACATCCTGTTGCAAATTACTGGTGACCATGGGTTTAGCACTTTCAGCGACCAGACCTACGAAGCCTTCTCCCAACCGGAATTGATCCTTGGTCCAAAATGCATCCGCAGCCTCTCCCCGGTGCATCGCCAAGCGAAGAGATAATCCATCTTCTTCAGTCAAATAGATTTCACCAGCTTCAACTTCCAGATAAGACATGACATGATCGAGGGTCTTTTCAAGAATCGTATCGATCTCGAAGGTGTCGGCAAGCGTTTCTCCAATGTCATTGAGTAGTTTTAAATCCTTATTGCGCTGTGAGAGGGATTCATCGCGTGCCACCATGTCTTCATACATGCGGGCATTTACGATGGCGACGGCGGCATAGGCAGCCAATGTTTCGATAACGCGCTCATCGTCGCGAGTAAACTCGGTGTAATCCTCCTTATCGGTCAGATAAATTTGACCTAAAAGCTGGCTGCCGGACATGATTGGCACACCAAGAAAGGAAGCCATCGGCGGGTGATTCGGGGGGAAACCCACACCGCGATCATCCTGCGAGATATTAGGGATGCGAATGGTGCGGCGTTCCTTGGCAATTGCTCCGATCAAACCCAGACCGATGGGTGGGTGTGCCATCTGGCGTATCTCATCGGCGGTCATGCCAACCGGGATGAACCGGACTAATTTCCCTTGCTCATCTTGCACCCCCAAGGCAGCATAACGTGCCCCCGCCTGTTCACGTGCAAGGTGAACGATTCGTTCGAGGACGACATCCAGGGAAAGATCACTAACCAGCTCGAGGCTGGCGCGATGCAACGCGACAAACCTGGCTTCAATCTGCTCTCGGGTTAACAATACCATGCGGAAAACCTCACCACTAAGATATTTTACCTTAATTGGTGATGTTTGGCTAATATAGGATTGTGAACCATGGAACACATTCAATTTTGGGATAAAACGCAGTAAAATACTTCGAGAGGTGCATATGGGAAAACGTGTGTTGATCTTTAAGGGAAGCCCAAGAGAGAAAGGTAACAGCAGTATTCTGGCAGACAGGGCTGCCGAAGGGGCATGTGCAGCTGGTGCGGAAGTGGAAACCTTCTCCTTACATCTTATGGACATCCACCCATGTGATGCATGTGATACCTGCCATGAGACCGGTGTGTGCGTGCTCAAAGATGACATGCAATTGCTCTATCCCAAGCTTTCGGAAGCAGATGCGATCGTGATTGCCTGCCCTATATACTGGTTCACGATAAATGCCCAGACCAAGTTATTCATCGATCGCTGGTATGCGTTGGAAAGCTCACAAGGCAATACGCTTAAAGGCAAGCAATTTGGAATTCTTCTGACCTATGGAGATACCGACCCCTATAGCTCAGGAGCGATTAACGCCATGCGCACGTTTCAGGATATGATGCGCTATATTGGAGCAGAAATATCTGGGATAGTCTACGGGACCGCAATGGACGTTGGAGATGTCCAAAAACAACCTGAGCTGATGGCACGGGCGTACAAGCTTGGTGAAAAGTTAGGCAAAGACAGCTGATCTTAGTCTATACCTATCCATAAATATCTTGAGTTCATCCTCAATCAGGGGATGGTAAACCCGTTTCCGTTTAACGAATAATAATCGAGAAGAGAGCCTTTGAACATTTCCTATAAAGGGCAAGTATTTCTATTGTAGGTAGCTCATAGCTAATCAATCCTTGGGAAAACAGGCTTAATAAGCGAGCGAGGTGCATCGATGGAATCAGCTGAAGAAGCTTTAAGCAATCTCTCAGGTGGGCATGTTTTAGATGTGGCGACCGGCAGTGGGGGTTTCATCACCTTCCTGATGGATAACTTAAAAGATTACACGGAAATCACTGGAATTGACAACAACGACCACCCCTTAGAAGCTGCGCATAAATCACATGGTTTGGAGAATATCCATTTCCGGCGTATGGATGCGGCCCGGATGGATTTCCCTGACGGTCATTTCAACACTGTATGCATCGCCAATTCACTGCACCATATGATATATATGCCCGGTGTGTTAAATGAATTAATGCGGGTATGTAAACCAGGCGGACATATCATTATCAATGAGGTGTACCAGGATGGTCAGAGTGATGCCCAGCTCACGCACGTGCTTTTACACCATTGGTGGGCAGCAGTGGACACCGCCAATGGAATCACTCATTTTGAAACATTCACTCGCCAGCAGCTGGTGGAGATAGTAGAGAAGCTGGGCTGCCATAACCTGAAATATTATGACTTGAAAGATCTGGAACAAGATCCCAGAGATCCTGAATTAATCCGGGAATTGGATGGCATTATTGACCGTTATATCCAACGCGCACAAGTCCTTGAGGGGGGAGAGGTATTACGCCAACGAGGTGAGGAACTTCGTCAGCGAGTTCATGATTTGGGGTTTCACGGGGCATCATCCTTGCTAGTGATCGGTGAGAAATAGACAGCATCACGGAAGGTTTACCATGACCAAGCTATACCGACTCTTAGCGTTTATAGTGATTATCAGCTCACTGGTTGCGGCATGCGGCACAGGCAATATACCCGCTCCAGAAGCGTCGCCGACCACCCAAGCACTACGAATCCCGACACCAGTCTTATTAGCTATAGCTACTCAGTCTTCATTGGGTGAGCTTTCAGCGGGTTTGGACGGACTTGATTTTAATGCTTTTGTGGAGACGTCCTACCGACAATTACTGAGCCGCGACCCTGAAACTGTGCTCATACTTGGCTTGTCCCAAATTTACAATGTCCCGACAGACCAGCTGACGGATATCTCAGACGAATTTATCAGGCAGACGCAGACTTTGGAATCCGATATATTAAGCACGCTCCAGAATTACGATCGTTCCTTACTGACTGCCGAACAACAGCTCACATATGATATCTACGCCTGGTATCTAAACGACAGGGTGAAGGGTCATAAGTTCATGTATGCTGACTACCCTATCAACCCATCAGTTCTTAGCCTGCATTATGCCGTGCTCCAATTTTTCACCGACCTACGACCGGTGACAAGTCTGCGCGAAGCACAGGACTACATCACCTGTCTCTCTCAGGTGGATACCAAGTTCGAGCAGCTGATCGAGGGGTTACAGCACCGTGAAGAAAATGGGTTCATGCTACCAAGATTTCTGGTTGGTTGGGTACTCGGTGATCTGAACGATATCGCGACTAGCGAGGCTCGCTTAACTCCCTACTTTACCGCCTTCGAAGCTAAAGTCAGTCCACTGACTAATATAATTTCGGCAGATAAACAGTCGCTCTTAACAGCTGCCGAAGAAGCCATCAATACTGCGGTAATCCCGGCTTACCAGGGATTGGTCAGGTACTTTGAGCACCTTCAAACTGTGACCACAAATGATGCAGGAGTATGGAAATTCCCCAATGGTGAAGCCTATTACGCTTACGTCCTTAACCACTATACCAGCACCGATCTGACCGCTGATCAAATCCATGAATTAGGATTGCAAGCGCTCGATCGCATCCACACAGAGATGCGCACAATCTTTGACCTGCTTGGCTATCCTCAGGATGAAAGCATACCAGATTCCTACGCACGAGTTGTTGTTGATAGTGGAACGCTCACCGGGGATGAAATTGTGCAAGGGTATGAAGAGATCATTACGGTTGTCGACCAGAATATCGGCAACGCATTTGACCTGCGACCTAAGATAGGTGTGATCGTTATGGGAGGTCCGGTGGGCGGATATTACACACCTCCCGCAGTGGATGGCTCACGCCCTGGTATGTTCTATGCTCAGGATACAGGGATTGTTCCTAGATATGGTATGCCAACCCTGGCTTACCATGAAGCTATTCCAGGGCACCACTACCAGATAGCCATTGCCCAACAGCTGGATTTACCATCTTTCAGGCGAGGGGCTGATTTTACCGCCTACGTGGAAGGCTGGGCATTATATGCAGAAAGGCTGGTGGCAGAGCTGGGCTTTTACGAGAATGACGTCTACGGTGATCTGGGACGCTTGCAGGCAGAGGCATTTCGGGCGGCCCGATTGGTGGTGGACACCGGCATCCATGCCAAACACTGGTCATTTGACCAGGCGGTCGATTTCATGGTCGAAAATACTGGAATGACAGAATATTCAATGCAGGGTGAAGTGAGCCGCTACATCTCCCTGCCTGGTCAGGCTACGGCTTATTACATCGGTTATACTAAGATTCTGGAATTACGTCAGCGAGCAATGGACGAGCTGGGTAGTCAATTTGATCTGAAAGAATTTCACAACCTGCTCCTGGCGAGCGGAGCAATGCCGCTGGATATTCTGGAGCAGGTAATGAACAATTATATCCAATCCAAGTTGTCGGGAGAGTAATACGGATGAAAGACCTGATTTTCGCATTCATGATGGGCTCTGGAGAGGCAGAACTTGATGCCTTGAGACTGGCACGCAGCATCCGCACCTTTGGCGGAGAATTTTGCTTTAATCCAGTCTGGATGCTCAGCCGAAGGAGAGAGGAAGATCTCTCAGAGGAAACCCGACAGGAGCTGTATTCCATTGGGGCGCGGCTGATCACATTCGATATGGACCTGGAGGGATCAAATTTCCCCTTTGCGTCTTATGTGACTACGGCAGGCATTGCTGAGGGGCTGGCACAAGGTGAAGCGAGCTTCCTGGTTATGATGGCACCAGACACATTGGTGATACGAGCGCCAACTGAATTCCTGCTACAAGCCGGAAAGAGTCTGGGCGGTTGTCCGGTACACTTGAAACTGCTCGGCTCTGGTTATAACGAACCAATAGACGAAATTTGGGGGTTGATCTACCGTCACTGTCTGGTGGATGTGGAAAAGGTGTTTGCCATGCAGACCAGCGTGGATGAACAGGCTGTGAGGGCTTATTTCAATGCCGGGTTGTTGGTCGTCCGCCCAGAAAGGGGATTATTACGAGGCTGGCAATCGAACTTTGAGCGTTTATACCACTTGCCGGAATACGAAGCATTTTACCAACAGAATGAAATTTACAAAATATTCATGCACCAGATGGTGTTGGCTGGGAGCATTTTATCCAGGTTGAAACCAGAGGAATTCCAGCAATTCCCATACGAATTTAATTATCCGCTCCACCTGCATACACGTGTGGCACCTGGCCAGCGACCAGCAAGCTTGAACCAGCTCGTTACCTGCCGCTTTGAGGACTACCGTGAGTTTTTCGGCAATCCTCATCTAGTGGAACAAATCCAGATAGATAAATCATTGAATGACTGGCTACAAGCACAATTATAGTGAATCCAAGTATTGGTCTGATACTCACGATTGAAAAAAGCAATGGATAGGCTGCCATCCACGCAAATCCGGGAGATGCAGAAGCAGGAGCTTGCTTTCGCAGCTGAATGCACTGCGGCAGAAGGCTGGATGAGCGAAAACAAGGCCACTTTGGAAGGTTTCTATCTCAAAGACCCTAAAGGTTGCCTGTTGGCAGAGGAAAAAGGACAACCAGTGGGGATTTGTGTCACCACTTTCTATGGAAATTGCGGTTTCATCGGTGAATTAATCGTGCGCCCAGAAGCACGCGGGAGAGGTGTGGGCGCGGAATTGCTGAGGCATGGCGTACGGATTTTGAAAGACAGGGGTGCTGAGACCATTTACCTCGATGGGGTCGTCAAGGCAGTGGCTCTATATGAGCGTAACGAGTTTAACAAGGTTTGCAGGTCTTGGAGATTTTCAGGGCAACTAGCTGGAAAACCTAGCTTGCATGTGCGCCATATGACAGTGAGTGATCTGGATCAAGTAAATGCGCTTGATAGGTTGTCATTTGGGGCTGACCGGAGCTTCTTCCTCGGGCGCCGATTTGAATTATTCCCCGAGCACAGCCTTGTAATGCTGGATGGTGAAAGGGTATCTGGATACATATTGGGGAGTAGTGGCGAAAGCTGGATATCGGCTGGACCATGGGTGGTGAAGGAAGATGCCGAAAACCCCCTGGAGCTGTTGAGCGCTTTTGCGCTCACAGCTGGAGGTAGACCGATCAGTATAGGAATATTGGAAACCAACCACCGAGCTTGTGATATAGTGCGAAGGTTGGGCTTCAGGGAACGCAGTGACAGCCCCTGGCGGATGGCGATGGGCAGCTCCAGTGACCTGGGTGCATCGCCCAGGTGTTATGCAGTGGGTTCTGCAGCAAAAGGGTGAAGTAATTTTTAGCCAAACTATGTTATTTAATATAGGCGACCACTCTTACGAGAGGTCGCCTTTTATCAATCTTGTCTCGCCCTTGGAGGAGGCGGATGAGACCCTGGTAATAGTTATCGTAAAAAACGGCTTGCGCGATAGCGGGGCAAGTGATGGATGGGTTGATGGTTGATTTCAATATGGCTTTGAAGCTCGTTCAGGCTGTACTTGAACTTGGCGTCAACCAAAGCCTGCACAACGACAGTGCCTGGTTTCGTTACCCAGAAATCCCTGCATGGTTCCAGAATATAATCTTTCAGATCACCTTCCTGGGTGATCCATAAGGTGCCATTCTTGCAGCTGATCACATCACCACGCCGGTCACCTTCTATGCTCCACATTTTGTCTTTGCCAAGGGTGACATCAGTGATAGTGTGTAGGTTTTCTTTTGTGTTTATCATAGAATTACCTCCTAGTAATCATTCGCTTACTATTTTATACAAAACGCTCGAAAATAACAGATGCAAATAAATGGAATTGTAACCATAACAGTTATGATATCGTTGAACTGTACTGCTTTTGGTGTATAATAACTGTAACCTGATGAGTGACTTATGATGACAAACCAACCAAAACAAGACGCATTTTTGTACGAACAAGTAGCCTCTGAGCTGGGTGAGTTGATCCGACAGGGGACATTCCGGTCCGGTGAAAGGATCCCATCGGTCAGACAACTGAGCCGGCAGCGCAAGATCAGCATCACAACGGTATTACAGGCGTATATGTTATTGGAGAATCAGGGATTGATCGAAACACGCCCGCAATCGGGTTACTATGTACGTTCGAAACTGCCCCAACAGCTGCCCGAACCAGAGATGTCCACTCCCCTGCAAGACCCTACGCTGGTCAGCGTGAGGGAACTGGTGATGATGGTGCTGAAGGATTCGACCAACCCTGACTTGATCCAGCTGGGTGCGGCCATCCCCAACACCGAGTTGGTGATTCCGACGAAGCTAAACCGGATTATGGCGTCCCTACCACGCAAGGTAGAACATCAATATAACTACTATGATATTCCACCCGGGAACGAAGCTTTACGCATTCAGATTGCCCAACGGGCGGTGGGGATAGGCTGTAATATTACCCACGCAGATGTGGTAACGACCTCCGGCTGCCTGGAAGCGTTCACGCTCAGCTTGAGGGCAGTATGCCACCCTGGAGATACGGTGGCGATCGAATCACCCATGTATTTCGGTGTATTGCAGGTGTTGGAATCGCTCAGCTTGCGGGCACTTGAAATCCCCACCCACCCACGGGATGGGATCAGTCTCTCAGCATTGAGATTTGCCATTGAGCATAACTCCATCCAGGCCTGTCTGGTGCTATCGAACTTCAACAATCCATTAGGGAGTTGCATCCCGGATGAAAACAAGCAAGAGCTGGTGGAGCTTTTAGTGCGCCATGAAATCCCGCTTATCGAAGGGGATGTATGCGGTGAGATATATTTCTCCGGTGTGCGCCCAAGTTTATGCAAAGCTTATGACCGTAAGGGATTGGTCCTTTTATGTTCCTCCTTCTCTAAAGACCTGGTGCCGGGTTACCGGGTGGGATGGGTGGTACCTGGCAGGTTCAAGTCAACCATTGAGTGGCTCAAATATACGACAAATGTAGCCACCGCAACCCTGCCCCAGGTGGCGATTGCCAAATTCCTGGAGTCGGGGGGTTATGATCACCATCTGCGCAGCATCCGTAGGTTGTATGCCAGCTTTGTATCACAGCTATCTCAGGCAGTCATGCGATATTTTCCGGAAGGTACCCGCGTTACCCGTCCGAATGGTGGGATTGTGCTGTGGGTGCAGATGCCCGATTATGCTGATTCGCTTGTGCTTTATAAGCAGGCCTTGCAGGCTGGGATCACCCTGGCACCGGGCTATATGTTCTCCGCTACCGAGCAGTACCGGAATTTTATCCGCTTGAATGCAGCCTGGTGGTCCTATGAGACTGACCGAGCGATGCGCCGGTTAGGTGAGTTAGTGGCAGAGCAGGCGGGTTCTAAAGTAAAGCATTAAGCTTCGTGAATGAAACTCCAAATCACCTAGTTTGACCCTAACTACTGTGGATGAATTCACGAGTAACCCTGCATAAACCAGGATACTCTTGTTTTTGTCTGGAATATTATCTGTAACGCAAACGATGCAACCCGACTTATTCATCGGTTGGCGGCCACGGATCGAGATCAAACGAACCCCCACTGGCCAGCGGGTGCGGATACACATATGGCACATAGCCGGGTAACGGCTCGGTAAAGTAATCACGACCAGCCTCAATGAAACCCACCCCGGTTTCATCCACCTGAGGTTCCGAATGCCCACCGGTGATCTGGTTGTCCCAGATATATAGCTCCTGTACCTGGTCCAATGCCGGGTATTCGGTTTTATAAATATCAGGAGTGCCCCACTCTAGGATAAGCAGGATGGGATTCTTATAATCTCGAATCGAGTTCTCAAAGATAACCCCTGCCCCGCCGCGGATTCCAATTTCACACCAATCATAAGCTGGGTCTTCAATCACATTGTGGTAGATTTCCACATAACGCGTGCCATGCGCCGAACCAAACCCATGCCGTGCGCATCAACGCCACAGGCTACGACACCGTGTAGAACCTGATTATTCCGGAAGACATAGTGCACTCCCGCATTGGTCGCGATAGCATGCCGATTGCCGACGAAAAGACTATCCTCCACGAAGATAGCCTGTGATCCTCTCGGTTGAGGATCAGCAACCCAATGATTTTCTCCGTAGACCGTGACACCATAACCCAGATTATTGATGCCAAGCTTAAAGTTATCCACAAATATGGCATGATCTATAACCCCGCTTGAAGCACCTTCCACGCGCACACCAGCAAAGCCGAAGCCTTCAAAATAAGAATGGTCAACGCGAAAATCCAACACATTGGAGATGATGAGCCCGTAATCCTCATTGGTATCATTCGTATCGCGCACGCCGATCAACGCCAGGCCAGAGATTTGCGTTACACAAGCAGCATCCGATCTACCGCCCAGGTGAAAGATGGATTGCACATAAAACTTGTCTGGATCGCGATACAGGAGGTTTTATCCGCCCCGGCTCCAACTAGATGTATACAGGGAGGAATATTAATGACCGATGTGACTCGGTAGCAGCCCTCTGGCAGGCGGATGATGCCGTCAGAACCGGCAGCGTTCACAATCTGCTGCACATCTTGTGAGGTCTCGCTTGGGCATACATCTGGATTCGCCAACTTAGCGGAGAGCGTATGCTGTAGGGAGGAGGCAGGATGATCGGTGGGTCCGCCATTGCAAGCGCCTATACTCAAAATCACCCCAAGCAATCCAACAAAGATGATACTTCGGATAGAGCGCATAGTTTTCACTGTCACCCCTTTCTATCAGGTCGGAACACCTCGTTGGTTGCCTAATAATCAGTGTTGTCCCCGAGCGGACAACACTGGAAGAGGTTCATTATACAAGAAATGCTTGTCTGGTAAAGCCTTACCATCGGAAAATTTTGACAAGTGAGCCGGTGCAAGGTTTTGTAGCGTATGCAGAAATAAGGTTCTTTGGTTTGAAGAAATTACAGGTACGTCAATTTACCTGAGGGTTTGATGGGAGACGAGCCTCGACGATGATCGGTTCGAAAAGCTCAATAGGATTACCAGAGGGATCCTCAAGAATGATCTGTTTACCACCAACGCCAGTCACAATCTCATTGCGGAAGTGCGCACCAGCTTTGCGTAGGCGCTGAACCATCGAAACCAAATCACTCACCTGGATGGCAAAGCGATTCCAGCCACCTGGCGCCTGATGGGTACCGTCCGGTATGGGTTGACCGCCACCACCCGCCGGATCGGGTACGCTGAGGACCAGACGTAGGTCCCCACGCGATAGCATGGCAAAGGCTGGTGCGGGATGCATATCCAAATGGAAATCAAGCTGCTGGGTGTAAAAAGCAATGGCAACCTCGATATCAGTGACGATATAACGGACTTGAACCATTACACAACTCCTTTTTGCTGGCTTGTCACTCATAGCGTCGCCACCCACCACTGAACAGGTGAAACAATGGCTAACCTGACAAGACTTCTCCCCGCGTCATCTGCAATTATATCAACGTTGTGCTTCCCTACAACAAAGCGAACACCTCTCTACCCAGCAAAGGTTCAACGAGCTAGAACGCAATTACAAGGTCAGAGTTAACGAGAGTCTTTCCAGATAAGCTGCTCATTGGTGCGTTGGGTGAAGAAATCGTCACAACGTCCATCCCCACCGCCCTTGATCCCACCATCAGGCGAACAAAGGATATTTCCATTCAAATCGTACACTACGCTAGGAATATCACAACAATGTGCCGGAACGAAATACACGACC
>Ga0153916_10000167_pt1 | contig 39861 bp, 31 predicted proteins | sample Opewatmetagenome_FD_109642 | JGI IMG/M metagenome (GOLD analysis project Ga0153916, IMG submission 109642) | Freshwater wetland microbial communities from Ohio, USA - Open water 3 Core 3 Depth 4 metaG | ecosystem: Environmental > Aquatic > Freshwater > Wetlands | place: USA: Ohio, Lake Erie...
AGATATTTGCCACTATCCAGAGGAAAAATATTTTGGGAATGACCCTATCACTTGCAGGCTATCTGGCATATCGACGTGGAAATTTACAGGCTGCATACACATATTTAAGAGATGCATTAAAAGAAATCCTCGCCGATGAATTCTATTTTGAGTACATTGTTATCCTGGGAGTATTGGCCTGGATTTATGCAGATCTGGGGGAAGTTGAGCAAGCCATCGAATTGAACGCGCTTGCAGTGAAACATCCCGTTGCCGCAAACTCGATATGGTGGAAAGACTTTATCGGTCGGCAGATTGCTGAATCGGCAGCTGGTCTGTCAACTGCTAAGGTTGAAGCGGCTAAGCTGCGCGGCAATCAGAACAAGTTATTTTCAGTAGTTGAACAATACTTTGAGCGCTTGCAGAAAGCCCCCGATTTGCTTCATGCTTTACAGGAAAAGCCTGCCTTGCAGGTACTACTGAATGAAGATCCGCACGAGCAATCCTAGGATCTGCACGGAAAAACGAATTCCCTCTACCTCGATACTCATCATGCTCTTGACCAGCCAAATAAACTGCCCTCTGTACCCATAGAATAGATTTTTTATCTTGTTGAAAAGGAATCAAAACCCATATAGGTGAGTCTTGTTATCTCTAAAAGAAGGTATCGAACGCATTTTTTTCAACTGCATAAAGCTTACAATGGTTGCGTCCAATATCAATAAAAAAATCATCTAGATCCTAATCAAAATTTTAAATTAATCATCGAAAAATAAGAGATAATGAATAAAAAGGAGAGTATTTTATGAAAATAAAAAGTGTTTCAGGTGTTAGTTGTTATGTCAAAGATCTTGATAAAACTGCTCAATTTTACGAGACTCTTGGATTCGAAGTTAAAAAACGGGAGGTAAATCACATCACCGTTTATTCGAATTGGTTTTGGATAGATTTTCTTGCCATAGATAAGGAAGATAAGCCGGAGTTTCAAAAACAGGCCCATCTAGACAACAAGGGTGCTGGTCTATATTTGTACCTCAGTGTAGATAACGTGGATAATTTTTATAAGGAATTGCTTTCAAAAGGGTTAAAACCCGTCTCAGAACCCCGTGATTGGCCATGGGGTAATCGTGAATTTGTTATTCGTGACCCCGATGGATACAAATTAGTTATCTTCAAAAGAAAATAGGGAGATTAATACCGAACCATTCCCGATGTTTGTGAATAATAGTATGAGATGTTGTTGAGACGCCCCAAAGGAACGTCTCCATTATTACCCATGTTTTTCCCATCGATTTTAATCTTATCTTCTTACGTATCACCCTATGCCAGTGACCTACTGCGCGCCATTATTTATGCGTTCAACAATCTACTAATATGAGAAATCTTAAAATATTCGTGATTCTCCATAAACCTCTTGTAGAATAGAACATTTGTGCTATAATCAGTGTGGAACCGACTAATAATGTGGCTGAAAGAGTATTGCGTCACTCCGTCGTTCATCGCAAGGTCACCAATGGATTTCGCTCGATGTGGGGTACGAATACTTATGCTGCTTTGGCTTCGATCATCGATACAGCTGAATTGTCACGAATCACCGCATTTGACGCAATTCAATCACTCTTCAGTCCACCAGCACTGCCACCTCCTATTTATGGTGAGTAATTACATGGTATCGTACTTACTCACCAACCCATAATTTTCATCTCACCTGCATAAATTTGATTGAAGAGTATCGGAAAACAGGGATCCGCAGGTGGTTTTCCTTGCGGATCCCTGTTTTCCAGCCTCTTTCCCCCCTTCCCAAACAAGTTTTGGGAAGGGGGGATAAAGGGGGGATGGGTGAGTAATTACATCAGTGAACTTCTGTACCGATCGGTCTTTTTCGTTATGAGCGCGTTCCGAATGCTTTATATTAAATAATTTCGTTCGCATACCGATTGTGGTTCTCTCCCATGTCGGTGCCTGCTCATTATCATATACTGTACATTAACAACCCAATTTATTAAAGAACATGTTCGTTTCGATTCGTTTTCTTACATAAACGAAAAATTCCCACCATTATTCTAACCATGCTTTTGACTTGCCCATGAAATTGCCCTTGCTCTCTCAGAAACTTTTGCTTTTTCAACAGAACTGAATTGAATGCAATTTAATTTTCCGAATTCAATTACCATCCTCCAATGGACTGCCAGGATCAATGATCCCGCCTTAAAAGGAGTTTTTATATGAATATTCCTTTTATATCCTTTGCGACGGATGGCGTTTATAGCATAATCTTCATTCATTTATTATAATGCGTACCTTTCTGGTGATTTTTTATCAGCATTATTTTTTTACCCTGATCTTTTTACCATGATGAATTCATTATATATTTTTTTATCTGTGTTTATCTGTGTTCATCTGTGGTTTAAATTATTTATCTGCGTTGATCTGCGGTTGCTTTCCCCCCTGCTCATGCGATCTTAATTGCCGATTCAGCCACTCTCTGGTATAATCCCCCCGCTGACTAGACCACCCGGCGGCAAGGGCTGCCGTGCTGGAGACCTGCTAGAAGCACAAAAAAATATAAACTGGAGCAGATGTCATGGATAAGGATACAAAAGCAAAAACAATGGAAACTTTCGCCCGTCATGAGGGCGACACAGGATCGCCAGAAGTGCAGGTTGCTCTATTATCCAGCCGCATTTCTGAGCTCACCGAGCATCTCCGCGAGCACAAGCACGATGAGTCATCTCGTCGTGGATTACTCAAGATGGTGGGGCAACGCCGACGACTACTCGCCTACATCAGGCGCAACGACTACCAGCGCTATATGGCGCTCACAGACCGGTTGAACATCCGCCGCAAATAGCTTAAGCCCACCCTTGAGTAGATGGGATACAAATATTCCCATCCACTCTTTTTATGGGAGAAATTTAACTAGCCTCAGGTCGGGAATTGATGGATAACGACAACCTATCTCATCGGCCAGCATTTCTATGCTGCCAGAAGTAGGCGGCATTCTGATGCCGCCTTCAAAGTTTGTCGTTAACTCTCAGTTTCTGACCTGCAAGGCACAATAAAATAAGGAGAAACTGAATAATGAAACCTGAATCAAAACAATATAGCTCGATGGTTGGTGGCAAGCCCATCACCTTCGAAACCGGCACCCTTGCCGGTCAAGCAGGCGGGGCTATAACAGTCCGCCTGGGCGACACGATGATCTTCGCTGCCGCAACCATGAGCCCCGAGGTTCGCCTTGGGATCGATTACTTCCCTCTCACCATCGATTACGAGGAGCGTATGTATGCTGGGGGACGTATCCCTGGCTCGTTCTTCCGCCGTGAAGGGCGACCATCCGAGGAAGCCATCCTCATTGCACGCCTCACCGATCGACCATTGCGTCCTCTCTTCCCCAAAGATATGCGGAATGACGTCCAGGTCATCCTGTACTCATTCTCAGTGGACGGAGAGAACCCGATTGATATCCTGTCCATCAATGCTGCTTCTGCTGCGCTGATGATCTCAGATATCCCTTGGGGTGGTCCTGTGGCTGCAGTGCGTATTGGGCGTATCAATGGTCAATTCATCGTCAACCCCACTGCCTCCGATCAGGATGGTTCCGATCTGGACCTGCGCATTGCCGGTACACGCGACGCCATCCTGATGGTTGAATGCGGCGCTAAGGAAGTACCTGAATCGGTGATGGTCGATGCATTGAACTTTGGTCACCAATCCATCCAACCTTTGATCGACGTCCAAGAGCAAATGGCACGCGAGGTAGGCAAACCTAAGCAAGCTTATCCACCGTTCATCCTGGCAGAAGCCATCCAGACTCCGGTAAATGAGCGTGCAGCTTCCCGCCTTAATGAAGCCCTGGATACTCCACATACCAAAGCTGAGCTGAATACCGCTATTTCCGAATTACAGCAGGAAATCGTTGCTGAACTGACTGCACAGGATGAGGCTCTCGTCCCCAGTGCAATTGAAGCCTTCGATGAAACCCTGAAAAGTGTAGTCCGCCACCGCATTCTCGAGCGACAATTACGTCCCGATGGACGCAGTCTGACCGATATTCGTCCCATCTGGGGTGAAGTGGGTCTTAGTCCACGTGCTCACGGCTCAGGCTTGTTCACGCGTGGTGAAACACAGGTGCTCACCCTGGCAACGCTCGGTACTCCCCGCGATGCCCAGGAGATTGATAGCCTGACTGGGACGGAAGCCAAGCGTTACATGCATCACTACAACTTTCCACCTTTCTCGACCGGTGAAGTCCGCCCACTGCGCGGCTCCTCTCGTCGTGAGGTAGGTCATGGTGCACTGGCAGAACGTGCTCTCCTGCCAGTAATCCCACCTGAAGCAGATTTCCCCTACACCTTGCGCCTGGTATCCGAGGTACTTTCCTCCAATGGATCCACTTCCATGGCCTCCGTGTGTGGTTCCACACTGGCACTGATGGATACAGGTGTACCCATCAAAGCTCCAGTCGCAGGTGTTGCCATGGGGCTGATTAAGGAAGCGGATCGGTATTCCATCCTGACCGATATTCAGGGCATGGAAGACCATCTGGGCGATATGGACTTCAAAGTCGCTGGAACTCGCGATGGCATCACCGCCCTGCAAATGGATATCAAGATCAAGGGGATCACCTCAGAGATTATGTCAAAAGCTCTCGAGCAAGCTCGTGTTGCCCGCCTGTTCATCCTGGACAAAATCCTGGAGATTATCCCTGAGCCGCGCAAGGAGCTTAAATCATTCGCCCCACGCATCACGGTGTTGCATATCCCGTCCGATAAGATTGGTGCAGTGATTGGTCCTGGTGGCAAGATTATCCGCAACATCCAGGAAGAAACCGGTGTCAAAATCGACATCGCGGAAGATGGCACAGTTTATATCGCAGCTACCGATGGTCCGGCTGCCGAAAAGGCACGCGAGATGGTCGAAGAGATCACTGAAGTACCGGTCATCGGGCGCATCTATACAGGGCGGGTTGTACGCACGACTGATTTTGGTGCATTTGTGGAGATCCTACCCAACCAGGACGGTCTGGTGCATATTTCTCAGCTGGATAGTGAGCGCGTCAACAAGGTGGAAGACGTCGTCTCGGTTGGCGATGAGATTACCGTCATGATCACCAATATCGATAATACTGGCAAAATTCGTTTATCACGCCAGGCAGTTCTCGAAGGTTGGACTCTTGAAGAAGCTTTGACGCATGATCGTCCCTCTGGTGGACGTTCGGGAGGCTCGCGTGGTGGCGGTGATCGGAGACGACCATCTCACAATGGTGGCAATCGCGATCGGCGCGACCGGCGCTAATACATCGATCAAAAGCCCGTTTTCAAGTAGAAAACGGGTTTTCATTTTTTTTATGCTAAAATCAAAACCATGGGTGTCAAGTATTCCACCACCGACTATCGTTATCCATATGAGTATCTCATCCTGGTCACCACCATTGTTGTAGTGCTGCTGGTCATCGCCTTTACAGCGGCTGCCACCGTGTGCACCAGTGCCATCTTTATACCCCTCGTCGTGGTCCTGGGCTACTTTGCTAGCCGCGGTAAGCATCAAGAATTGTTAACTCAAGCTCAACAGGTCACCCCGCAGTCTGTACCAGAGATGATCCCGCTGATTAAGACTAATTATGCCCGTTTGCAGGTGGAACCGGTGAACGTTTTTATCGTCGCATCCAACCAGCTGAATGCTTACACTTTTGGGATGGACTCACCCAAAGCCATCGTGCTTTACTCATCCTTGTTCAAGATTATGGATCAGGATGAAATCCAATTTATCCTGGGTCATGAGATGGGGCATGTGAAGCTCGGGCATACCTGGCTTAATACCCTTGTGGGTGGCATTGCCGGTATTCCAAGCTCATTGGGTACTGCAGCCATTATGGAGCTTGCATTCCGCTGGTGGAACCGGGCCTGCGAGTATTCAGCGGATAGGGCTGGTGTTCTGGCGTGTGGAAAACCCAATAAAGCCATTTCAGCCCTGGTCAAATTGGAAGTTGGGCCAGCGGCTCGCACCCAGGCTGGGATGCAAGCTGCCATTCAGCATCTCGAGTCGGAAGATGATGACATCATGCATAATCTTGAAGAGTTGTTGGCTTCCCATCCGATGATCGCCAAACGTGTCGAACAGATTCGCCAGTTTACAAATACCCAGGAATACCACTATATACAATCCCTGATGGATAAAAACCTCGTAGGGTGAATGATCGATCGTTCTTGTTGAGAAGCATGGACCTGTCTGAATTCGCTCGACGCATGCCAAAAGCGGAACTACACATCCATCTGGAAGGCTCGATAATACCACGGACCTTACTCACATTGGCCAAGCGCAACCATGTCAGCCTGCCTGCTGACAATGAAGCTGGGCTAGCCGAGCTTTACCGATTCCGTAATTTTGACCAATTTCTGGATACCTATATGATGATCACCAACTGCCTGCGTACCCCAGATGATTATCGCTTGATCGCCTATGAGTATGGGAGTGAGTGTGCCAGACAAAATATACGCTATGCTGAGGTGACCTTCACTATCTTAACGAATACTAGATTGACAAATCTCTCCTGGCAGGAGATTCTTCAGGGTTTGAACGCTGGTCGGGAACAAGCTCATACTGATTTTGGAGTATGGTGGCAATGGATCTTTGATATCGTGCGTAATTTACCTGACACACAGGAATCTGTTGTAAATATCGCCCTGGCAGCCCAGGAATTGGGGGTGATTGCCCTTGGGTTGGGCGGCAATGAAGAAGGATTCCCACCCGAGCTGTTTGAGGATACGTTTGAACGTGCCAAAAGGGAGAATCTACACCGGGTTCCTCATGCCGGTGAGATTTCTGGACCCAAAAGTGTATGGTCTGCGATAAAATTACTAAACGCTGAGCGGATTGGGCACGGAGTGCGCAGTATTGAAGATCCGAGATTAATTGAATATCTATGGTCAAACTCCGTACCTCTCGAAATCTGCCCCACCAGCAATATATGCCTGAAGGTTTACCCCGATTATGCTCACCACCCTCTGCGTAAATTATGGGATGAAGGTTTATTGTTGACCATCGGCTCAGACGACCCGCCTATGTTTGGAACTGATTTAAACAACGAATACCAGTTACTTGTTAAAGAATTCGGTTTTACCCAAACCGAGCTCGAGCGGATCAGCTTAAATGCCATTCACGCAAGCTTTCTAAGCCAGGGAAAAAAGCGGAAATTGGAGCGAGAATTCAAGAACGAGTTCGAAAGATTAGTCAAATTATAACGGTGAGGAGATTATGATGACTACAAGTGACCCTTATAAACGGTTAGCGGAACGGCTAGACAATTTACCTAACGGCTTTCCACCCACAGATGATGGCTCAGAGCTCCGGTTGCTGGCTGAATTATTCACCCAGGAAGAAGCCGATCTCGCAGCCCAACTGCGCATACCGTTAGAAACCGCAGCACAAATCGCTGATCGGCTCGGACGCGAGTACAGTCCCACCAGGGAAATACTAAAAAGGATGGCAAAGAGAGGGTTAATCAAAGCAGACAGGACTGAGGGAGGACTTGGCTATGGGCTGTTGCCTTTTATTGTTGGTATAGCCGAGAACCAGGCGGGCAGATTTAGCAAGGAGTTTGCCCAGCTATACGAAGACTACTATCAGCGTTCTTTCGTCCAAGTAATGGGAATGCAGCCTCCTTTTCATCGGGTTGTGCCCGTAGGAGAAAGCATAAAGATGAATATGGAAGTCGCTCCGTATGAATCAGCTGCTTGGATTATTGAACAAGCAAAATCCTGGGGAGTTCTGAATTGCATGTGTCGCACCCAAACTGCTTACATCGGAAAACCATGCAAACACCCATTGGATGTTTGTATGGTCTTATCCCTGGCTCCAGATGCGTTTACTAATTCAAGCGAAATTAAATCCGTGACTAAGGAAGAAGCTTATGAGACGCTTTATAGAGCAGAAACGGCAGGCCTGGTACACTGCGTGAGCAATAATCAAACAGGCGATAAGAATATCTGTGACTGGTATATTTGCAATTGCTGCACCTGTTCCTGTGGCATCCTGCGTGGCATGGCTGAGTTGGGGATTGCCAATGTTGTAGCCAGCTCGGCCTTTATTAACACAGTGGACGAAACCTTATGCAACGCGTGTGGCTTATGTGTTGAGAATTGCCAATTTGATGCCCTTACCGTGGATGATATTGCTGTTGTTAATCGGGCACGCTGTGTTGGGTGCGGTGTCTGCGTCAATGCATGCCCGGATCATGCTCTCGTACTTATCCGCCGGCCGGAAGACGAGATCAAGCCCGTACCGGTCAGCATAGCAGATTGGGGCAGGCAACGTGCTGAGCAACGGGGTATCGATTTGAGTTCGTTATTATAGTGTGGGGCTGGATTTCTAGGATAAATAGTATCGATTACTGATCCTGTGTAGGCAGATATGGCATATGAGGACCAGGTATTACCAGATGCTCTGAAAGTGCTGCCCGCATGGCTGTGCGGTCATCCCATGGATATTCTATCTCCCCGAAACACATCGATTGTTCATGCCCCTTTCCGCAAGCTATGACTACGTCACCTGGCTGCGCCATCGAGATAGCAAATCGTATCGCGGCTCCTCGATCTGGAATGCGCCAATATGTTAGCCCCTCAACCCCACCTCTGCTGTTAGCTCCAGCCGCCATTTCTGCCAGGATGTTATCCAATACCTCTGTACGTGGGTCTTCAGCAGTCAAGATAGTCAGATCAGCTAACTCAATTGAGGTTTCAGCCATCATTCGGCGTTTCTGGCGATCGCGTAGCCCAGCAGCACCAAAAATAGCTATTACTCTTCCATGGGTGAGCAGGCGGACAGATTGGAGCGCTTTTTGAAGCGCATTTGGCGTGTGAGCGAAGTCCACCATAGCGATGAAGTCTTGACCCAAATTTATCCTTTCCATCCTTCCTGGTACACTTTGCAGAGCTAAAATCCCAGCCTGGGCAGCATCAAGGCTCACACCCAACGCAAACACTGTGGCAGTGATGGCAGCCAGGCAATTCGAGATATTAAAGTCCCCCTCTATATAGCAGTTAATTGGGAATTTCTGCCCTTTTCCGTTTGTTAAAAAGTTGATTCTCTCTGTCTCGTGCTTAATATCTACAGCCCGGATGTCGGCATCTGGGTGAAATCCATAAGAAAGTAATGAGCCAGTGGAAATTTGAGAAAGATAATCAAAAGAGGAATCATCCCGGTTTAATATAGCTTTTCTTGGGTTGCCCTGCGGTTTTGGCAAGGTGGAACCCAGGCTCATGAATAAGCGTGCCTTTGCTGAGCGGTAATCTTCATATGAGCCGTGATAATCCAGGTGTTCATGGGTGATATTCGTGACTACAGCCACATCGAATTCACAAGCATCGACGCGATATTGGGCTAATCCATGAGATGTGACCTCCAGAACGACATGGGTAAGCCCTTCGGCGACCATCTGGGCAAGATATCGTTGTACATCAGGAGCATCAGGGGTTGTCACATGAAAACCAGTATCCAGTACCTGCTCACCAATCACGGCATTGATCGTTGATATCATTCCGGATTTAAACCCCGCAGATACCAGGATTTGGTATATCAAATTGGTGGTCGTGGTCTTGCCATCTGTACCCGTCACACCTATCATGGTCAATTTACTGGCAGGAAACCCATAAAATGCAGCTGAAAGATGGGGTAATGCCATCCGACTGTCATTCACCTGGAGGTACGGTACCTTCAAACCAAGTAATGGTTTTATACCTACGACTGCCGCTGCACCCCGTTCCAGAGCAGCTGGGATATAGTTATGTCCATCAGTAGTTCCACCTGTTAGAGCGAAGAATAAATACCCAGGCTGAACCAACCTAGAATCAGATACCAGACCGGCGATTTCAGCATCCCCATTCGTCAGGCTGTAAGGAAATGGAAAACTTCTTATCAGCTTAGATAGCTTCATTACTAATAATCAAGACGCCCTTGGGTTATTACCCAGGGCGTCACCAAATCGAAAGGTCATACTGAACCAGCCATTGATAATATCACTCCATCAGCCAACCCAACTATTAAAACGAATAAATTCTGTTTTAGGAGATGGATTGGCGTAGCGATTCTAATTGGCCTGCTACGGAGGCATCTAATACTTTACCTCCTACGCGAATGACCAGGCCCCCCAGGATGTTAGGATCAACACGAAATGAGACGGTTGCCTGGCTGCCTACTTTTGAAAGGATATCTTCCTTAACCGCATCCATCTCCTCGGATGAAAGGGGTAGCGCGCTGGTAACCTCAGCCGAAGCACCGCTGAGACTGGTACCTTCCAAGACTTCCACTTTACCAGCTCTTACACCTGAGAAGAACTCATTGATTAATACATGCTGGCGTTTCTCATCTAGCGATTCACCAACCAATTTCTGGGCGGCTGCGATTGCCAACGCCGCGATTTGAGAACGCAAATCGCCGAGCATTCGGTCTCGCTCCATCTGTACTTCAGCCAGGGCAGCCTCACGTTCCTTGGATGCATCGGCTTCTGCGGTCGCGCGAATATCCAGGGCAGCTGTCTCGGCCCGATCGGTGGCTTCCCGCACCACCTGGTTGGCTTTATTCTGTGCCTCTGCGACAATCTTCGCCGCCTCCTGCTCGGCATTCGCCCGAGCTTCACTGGCAATCCGTGCATCCTCCAAACCCTGAGCAATCTTTTTCTTTCGATTATCGAGCATCTTGAGGATTGGTTTATATGCCCAAGCATATAAGAGGATGCACAAGATGGTGAAGTTGAAGATTTGGAATAATAGGTAACCTAAGCTGATTCCAAGTTTTTCCATAGCGGATGTGCTCCTAGGAGGACTAACCCACGAAGATGATGATCAGGGCGACAGCCATGGCGTAAATCGCGACTGCTTCAGCGAATGCCATGCCCAGGATCATGTTCGTCTGGATGATACCGGCTGCATCAGGGTTGCGGCCCATAGCCTGCACACCACCGGAAGCAGCCAGGCCCACTCCGATACCAGCACCGATAGCGCCGGCCATGGCCAGGCCTGCACCCACTAATTTCAAAGCTGATACAAACGCGACGGGATCATTCATTTTATTAAGCTCCTTCTCAAAATAATATCAATAGCGATTAGTGATGCTCACCAATGTGCGCAATGGTGGCACTGCTGATGAATACCGTAGCCAGTAGGAAGAACACGTAAGCCTGGATGGTGCCAAAAAACACTTCAAAAAGATACAAGAATGGTGGAATGGCAACCGCGACCAATGCACCGATAATAGAAAGGAGTAATACACCCGCAAAAATATTCCCAAAAAGACGGAAGGTAAACGAAAGGATTTTGGCAAACTCGAGGATGGCTTCCAAGATGCCAACCGCAAAATTAATCAAACCAAAGAGACCTCCAGATACCAGCTGCTTCACCTGAAAGTACTTGGAGAAATAGCCAGGACCGATAGCCCATGCCCCATAGACTTGCGTAAGAATAACCGTAATGAGGGCCAGGGCTAAGGGAAAATTCAGGTCGGTAGCTGAGCCGCGAAAGAATGGGATGACAACACAGGCCGTGCAAGCTTCTGCCGTCGATCCCTCACCCGTGCCTTCTCCAGTGGTGGCTGCAACCGTGACGGGCTTTGACTTATCCACGGTCATGACTTCAAGACTTCCAATGGTAAACAATGTTGCCGGGGCATAACCGCTTCCAGTGGGAGATTGTTCCAATAAGCCAATGCTCTCAAAACCGGGCACCATTTTGATCATGTTGGCCACAAAGATGAGCAGGAAGATGGTGGCTGGGATGGGAAATATCCTCTTGGCCCACTTTCCAGCCGAACCTTCCACGCTGTTCCACAAGAATTCAAAAATGGCTTCAAATGCATTGTAGAAACCACTGGGTACTAACTTCCCACCCTTTACAAACCTGAACGCCCCATAAGCCATCAGGATCAGGACGAGGTCGGCGAGAAAGGTGGCCAGCATCGAGTTGGAGATTTGGAAACTGCCAATGTGTAACCCAGTGGGTTCAGCCGCCAGGATAACCGGCGGGCTGACCGGTTTAAAAATGGAAGGACCCATAAAAGCGGCATATATGCCCACACCAATCAATGCCAGGATGATCCAGCGTTTTACGCCAAACCGCTTCTTCGGTTTTTCTTCACTCACGCTTATCTTCCTCCTCTGCCGGTTTTGGTTGAGCACTGGCCGGCGGCTTAGGGTTCATACTATTCACTGCCCTCATCGCTAATCGGTACGTGAGGAATAGCGATACCGGGGCAGAACCCAGGGTTAATATCAGGGTAAAAACTGGCTTGGTGCCTAATAATCTGTCCAATCCTATTCCAACGAACACCGCAATTAACACTATGGCGAGGGTTGCGCAACCAATTTGACCACCGACCGAATAAACAGCTAAATTCGGAACGGGCTGAGGCTTTTTAGGTGGCTCAGAAGGTTGATTGCTCAAGCTCATAGCGGGCAGATTTTATCATATGGATATTATCATAGTCAACACTATCTGTGCACCAATGTGGAAATATTCTCAATCGCCAACCCTTAATTAGAATAATGATGAAGCAATTTGGGTGGATATATTGAACCACGGGCCGAACAAGGTGCCCACCAGGATAATGCCGAAGATCAGGATGCTCAATGCGATGGCGTACGACCTGGAAATGGCCAATGGTTTGGCTTCATCATCTGAACGGAACAAGTACACATATTTTAAAACCGTCAGGTAGTAGTATAGGCCTACGATGGAATTAAGCACTCCTACGAAAGCCAACCAGATCAAGCCAACCTTGACTGCTGCCGCGAACACAAAAACCTTGGCAACAAACCCCGCCAGGGGTGGCATTCCGGCAAGAGAGAGGAATGCAACCAACATCGCCAGGGCCAACCAGGGTTTGCGCCGGCTCAAACCGGAGTAGGCAGAAATGTCATCCGACCCGACCACCTGGGAGAAAGTCATGACAATCCCGAAGGCAGCTAAATTGGTGATCAGATAGGCAATTAAGTAAAAAACCACGCTGGTCATACCTAATTGGGAAATGGCGACAACCCCGATCAGGATATACCCGGCATGGGCAATAGATGAGTACGCCAAGAGACGCTTAATGTTTTTCTGCACTATGGCTAGGACGTTCCCAACCGTCATGGTAAGCACCGAGACGATGGAAAGCATGGTGACCCAATCGGCTGAGGCCGCAGGAGTGAAAACTGCCACCAATACGCGTAATACCACCACAAAACCGGCAGCTTTTGAAGCTGTGGAGAGAAAGCCAGCGATCGGGGTGGGTGCGCCCTCATACACATCGGGTGCCCAGAAATGGAACGGAAAGGCGGAGATCTTGAAACCAAAGCCAACCAGGATCAAGAGCAGGCTGCCAATGATGGCGATCTTCGGAAATTCCAGGTTATAAAAACTAAGCGCAATCTGGTAAATATTGGTCTGGCCGGTAAAGCCATACAGCAGACTGAAGCCATATAGCATGATGGTCGAAGCAGCTGCCCCGAATAGCAGGTATTTAAATCCTGATTCAGTCGATTTATCATCCCTGGTCATGAAGCCCGCCAGGATATACATCGGGATGGAGGTAGTTTCAATGGCAAGGTAAAGCATTATGATATCAGCTGCGGAGGCCATCAGGCTCATCCCCAATGTGGAAATCAGCATCAATATGTAAAACTCGCCTTTTTGCCCCACACCCTTCATATCCGAGGCAAATAAAGCTGTGATGGCGGCCGCGAACATGAACAAAATATTGAAGGCGAAGCCCAGCCAATCGTTTCGGAGCATGCCCCCAAAAATCAACCGACCCTGACCTTGTGGTGTAGCCACAAAGAAGCTGATCAACATGATCAGCAGCAAACCACAAGCGGTCAGCCATCCCAAAACACGTTTCGTGTCTGGTTTCCAGATCGCATCGATGACCAAGATTAGCCCTGCCAATACGACCAGGAGAATTTCAGGCAGAATTGACAAAACCATCGTCGGTTCGAAGCTCTCGATAACCATCTATGCACCTCCGAACAGACTAAGGATTCTATATACGCCTGAAGAAACCAGGTTACTCATGATGGATGGATATACTCCAACCGTGATCATGATTACACATAAAACCGTCAGGGCAACTTTATCCTTGATCGTCACATCACCAACGTGATGGTCGAATTCCTCCGATATCGGACCGAAAAAGACCCGTCCAATGATGCGAATAATATACGATGCCGTTATGACAATAGATATCGAAGCAATAATCGCAATAATTGGTTTAACTTGCCAGACGCCCATGAAGATGGGAAACTCAGCCACAAAACCTGAAAAACCCGGCATGCCCATGGAAACCAAACCGCCAATGATAAATGCAACCGCCACCCAAGGCATCTTTTTCGAGAAGCCTCCCAGCTCACTGATCTCTCGGGTGTGTGCCCGATCGTAGACCATACCGACAACAGCAAAGAAGAGAGCTGTCATGACCCCATGTGAGAACATCTGAATGCCCGATCCAGTCAAGCCCTCTTTATTTAAAGTGGCAAATCCGAGCATGACCAAACCCATATGTGAGACAGAGGAGAAACCGATGACATATTTGAAGTCAGTTTGAACCATGGCAATAAAGGCACCATAAACCACATTGACCAGCGCCAGGATCAAGATCAACCAACGCCAATGTTGTGCTCCAACAGGCAGCAGCATGATCCCGACTCGCAGTGCAGCAAATGCACCCAGCTTCATCAGCACACCTGCGTGGAACATGGAAACTGCCGTTGGTGCTGCGACGTGACCATCCGGGCTCCAGTTATGGAATGGAAATATACCTCCCAAAACCGCAAAGCCGAAGAATACAAATGGGAACCAAAATACTTGAAAACTCTCAGAAAAATTAGCTTGAGAGAGCTGAATCATATCAAAGGTATTCAATCCAGATCCGAAATACATCGCGAGTCCACCAACAAGGGAGACAACTGAACCTATGAACAGATATAGGGTCAGTTTCATTGCTGCATATTCACGGGTTTTTATCCATCCCCAAATAGAGATAAGCAAGTACATCGGGAAAACGGCGATTTCATAGAAAAAGAACAACATGAACAGGTCTTGTGCAACGAAGACCCCGAAAACACCGCTTGCTAAAATGAAGAGAAACGCGAAGAATTCGCGTGGGCGGTCATCAATCCCCCAGGAGATCAGAACACCAGTAAACATGACCACACCAGTTAGTAATACCAGGGGTGCGTTCATCCCATCCACGCCTACATAAAAAGAAATTCCCAATTGAGGTAGCCAATTATATTTTTCGACAAACTGGTACCCGCTGGTTGAGATATCATAACTAAAATAAACCCAAGTTGAAAGAAGCAAAGCTATGGATGCAGCAGCCAATGCTAAGTAACGCGCTATGTTCTTGCGGTCGCTTGGGATTAGCAAGATCAGCATTCCTGCAATAATGGGCGTGAGGACAATGACGCTGAGAATTGGAAAATGCATGATTCACCTCAAAAGCAGGTTACTGGATACAGAACAAGACATCATAATCTTGTTCAATCCCTCACCCCTTAAATAACACTTTCATGGCAGAGTTAATAACACCTAAAATCCAAGCGGGCCAAATACCGATCCATAACATCAAGAACATCAGAGGACTGATGACAATGATTTCCCGCAAATTGATTTCAGTAATGTGACCAACCCAATGCTCATTGGTGGGTCCATGGAGAACTTTTTTGATCCCTTTAAGAATGTATGCTCCTGTAAAGAACAATCCAATCATGGATAGAGCTGTAAACAGCGTGAATATTGGCCAGGATCCTCGCACAACCAAGAATTCAGACACAAAACCGTTTAATCCCGGTAACCCCAGGGAAGCCATCGAGGTAAAAATCAGGATGCCACCATATACAGGGATTAATGGAAATAATCCACCAAAATCATTCAAGTTTCGGGTGTGTGCTCTTTCATAGATCACTCCAACCAAAAAGAACATTGCAGCTGCAGACAATCCATGATTGAACATCTGTAATACTGCCCCATTGAGTGCCAGTACTGCATCTTTCGTACCCGCTGCATATGCTGCTGCAGCAATACCTAACACGACAAATCCCATATGGTTTACTGAAGAATAAGCTATTAGGCGTTTAAAATCATCCTGCCCATAAGCCGCCAAAGCCCCAAAGATTATCCCCATGACAGCCAGAAAAGCCAACGCCCCAGCATATTGATGAGCTTCTTGGGGGTAAAGTGGTAATACTAGACGCAAGAATCCGTATGCTCCAAGCTTAAGAAGTACTCCTGCCAGGATCATCGATCCAGCAGTGGGTGCCTCAGTATGAGCGTCTGGCAGCCAGGTGTGGAATGGCCAGACTGGAACTTTGATTGCAAATGCAATCACAAACGCCCAGAATGCGATTGTTTTAACTGTATCCAGGGATAAATTTAGAGGGATATTAGATAATTGAGTAACTGCAGGGAACAGACTGAATAATTTAGTAAGGTCATATGTTTTAAATGATACACCAATCATCTGAATGGCGAGAAGCAGACCCAAGGAACCGGCCATAGTATATATCATGAACTTGAATGAAGCATAGGTTCGCGCAGATACCTTTCGCCCACCCCAAATTTCACGTTCACCTTTCTCACTACCCCATTGATTGATTAAGAAGTACATTGGCACCAGACCAACTTCCCAAAAAACAAAGAATAACAGGAGATCAAGCGATACGAATACCCCTAGCATTCCCGTTTCGAGCAATAAGAACAGGATCATGTAAGGTTTGATTCGCTCAGTAATACTAAAGGAAGCGAGTATAGCAACTGGGGTAAGCAGGGTGGTTAATAAGACCATGGTCAATGAGAGACCATCCACTCCCAGGTGAAAGGATGAACTTATTGCACCATACCATAGGGTTTGCGTTTCGAACTGGAATCCAGGAGTATCTGCCTTGAATGAGAACCATAATAACAAGGAAAAACCAAATGGTATCAGACTACCTATAAGGGTGACCCATCTGAGCAGCTTTTTCCTTTCTTGAGGTAGAAATAGCAGTATTAAAGCCACCAGTGTCGGTGAAAACAAGATGATTGACAATATATTATTGGTGACAAAACCCATTATTCACTCCTGGTTCCCCGCTTGATCGACCAAGCAGAGTAAGGTGTCTAATGTTGCACAAACGTGAAAACGAAGTAAAACATCGCGCCAAAAGCCAATACCAGAGCCATTAGAAGATACTGCTGCACCCTACCGGTTTGGATGATTTTTAATCCTCGACCGGCTTTTTTAATTCCTTCACCAACAAAATCACCAAAACCATTCACAATGGGCTTATCGAAGTAATTGCGAAAGATGGTACCCACGTTGGATGCCACCCTGGCAATAAAATGAAGGATACCGTCAATAATGCCCCGGTCTAGGATCTGATTAGTAAAATTATCCGCCAGCCAATAGGCAGGACGCACAAAGATCGTATCGTATAACTCATCGAAGTAATACTTATTCTTCAATAGCTTATGAACGGGTCCGAGTGCGATTTTCAAGGGGTCTTCAGCACCAGCTTTTTGATTTCTATATACCAACCACCCCAAAGCTAAACCACCCAATGCAACTACAAGAGATACGATCAAAGGCCAGATGTTGAATGGCAATGTTTCGGGTAGTTCTGCAAGTGTGCCACCAATGAATTCATGTGCAAAGTTAGGGAGAAGCCCCCCAATGATTGGGAATGACTCAGAAATTCCTGCCCAACCAATTGCAACAGCAAAAACAGCCAGGACCACCAAGGGCAGGGTCATCGTCCAGGGTGTCTCCTGAGCATGCTGAGCTGACTGAGTGCGGGATTCTCCGAGGAAAGTCAAAGTAATTTGGCGCATGGTGTAAAATGCGGTTAATAGGGCAGCTAATGCTAAAGTAATGAATACTGCCCAGTGACCATGACCAAACGCATCTGCGAGGATTTCATCCTTAGACCAGAATCCAGCCGTAATCAAGGGAAATCCCGAAAGTGCGAACCCCCCAATTAGGAATGTCCAGAATGTCACCGGCATTTTCTTCCGCAATCCTCCCATATTGAACATGTCTTGTGGATCGACGTGCTCTCCTGTATGTAACACCCCATGTTCAACACCATGAATGACAGATCCAGAACCAAGGAACAAAAGTGCCTTGAAGAACGCATGTGTAATCAAGTGAAATGCCGCAGCTACATAGGCACCAATTCCCAACGCAGCAATCATATATCCTAACTGTGAAATCGTTGAATATGCCAAAACGCGTTTTATATCATTTTGGGCGACAGCAATGGTCGCTGCAAATATCGCAGTAAATGCACCAATGACCGTCATTAAGGACATAGCAGGAGTCAGATGTCCCGCCTCACTTCCAGCCTGGAGCAATGGGAACATTCGAATGACCATATATACGCCTGCGGAGACCATGGTAGCTGCATGGATCATCGCAGAAACAGGGGTCGGCCCTTCCATGGCATCTGGCAACCACACATGTAATGGCCATTGGGCTGATTTACCGACCGTTCCTATAAAGAGCAAGATGCCAATCATCCCTGCAGCAGAGAGACCTAGAATTCCTCCGATTGCAGGAGTTGAAGCAAGCATCTGCAGTGTTTCGGGCTTAAAAATCTCAGAATAACTAAGCGAGCCGACAGTTGTATAGAGATAAGCAAGCCCAAGCAGCATGAAAACATCACCTACCCGTGTAGTCATGAATGCTTTGATCATGGCTGCTCTGGCTGATGGTTTCTGATACCAGAATCCTATCAACAAGTAAGAGCATAAACCCATAATCTCCCAACCAACAAATAAGGTCAGCAGGTTATCTGAAACTACAAGGGTGTACATACCAAAAGCAAAAAGGCCGATAAACGCAAAAAAGCGTGAGTACATCGGTTCGATGGATGGGACAACATGCTTATGACCATGTTCGTCTGCAACAGTCGCCCCATGAGGTTGTAATCCCGGTTTGTCATGATCTCCCTTTGGTTGACCATAGTTATGGTAACCTACGCTGTAAATGAAGATCATTAGAACCGTCCAGGCTACAAAGAAAAGGGTCGCTGCTGAGAGCGGGTCAATGCGGACACCGATTTGGAACCATCTATCTCCAGTGGGTAACCAGTTTAAAACTGATACAAATGGATTTGTACCGAGACGTTCTGTCCTGATGGCGCGGAAAAACACAACCATGCTTCCGAGCCAGGAAAGTAAAGCTGTCCCTACGGCGATGCCATGGCTGAGTGCTTTGTAACGATTGGTAAATAGAACAATCAGAAAGAACGCTAATAACGGAGGAAGTGGAAGAAGCCAAATGATTGATTCGATCGACATAACTATCCTTTCTGATCACCACTTCATCATATTCATATCATCAGCCACAACAGAGCTCCGACGACGATATATTGAGATAATAAGCGCAAGTCCTACTGCCACTTCTGCGGCAGCAACTGCAAATACGATAATTGCAAATGCCTGACCAGCAATCCCATCCGATGAACGGTAGCGCCAAAAGGCAATCAGATTGACGTTTATCGAATTGAGCATTAATTCGATTCCCATCAAGATCGCTATAGCATTTTTCCGAACCAAAACACCATACAGCCCAACACAAAAAAGAATCGCTGCGAATATTAAATACCATGAAAGTGGGATCATTGTTTCTTTTCTCCAGCTACAAAAATCGCACCAATCATGCCGGCCACCAATAATACTGAAGCTAATTCAAAAGGTAACACATATTGATTCGGTGAGACCAATGCCAAACCAAGTTGATTTATTCGCCCTGATGGATTTGTTAATTCTGGTGCTGAAGATGTAAAGCCCTGCCAGTTTATCAGGATAAACGCTATTCCAGCAAACAATAATAAAGCAATCAATACTCCGAGCCACCAATTGGGATTCGTTTGTGGACCTGTATCCTGCATAACACGCCTGGTTAACATGGCAGCAAAAATGAAAAGGATGGCAATAGCGCCAATATAGACGATCACCTGGATAACTGCGAAAAATCCGGCATCCAAAAGCACATAAAATATGGCCACTCCAAAGAGAGTCAATATCAACCATAATGCTGAGTGAATAAGGTTGCGGCTCGTGACCACCGATACGCCTGCCACCAGCGTAACCACAGCTACAATTATAAAAATGAGTTGCTCAGCCGTCATAAATAATTACTCCGTTTTATGAAATCACTGAAGGCGGAGGTTCAGGCGCCACTGCGACTGGACGTGGCTTTCCCACAACCTGTATCCTTTTGATTCGATGGGTTTTTAATATCTGGACGGTAATCAATACTATGATGATGTTTACGAAAAGATGCACACCTGCTCGAATCCATGGCATCGCTGCACCCACAATATTAATTCCTGGCATAATTATAAAAAACACCTTATCTACAACTGCCGTAACAATGAGTAGTACCAAGGCCAAAGGGGTGAGAAACTTCCAGTTGAAATTCAGCATCTGGTCGATGCGTAAGCGAGGCATTGAAATCCTAATTAATACGACAACAAAATAAACGATAAATGCTTTGATAAAGAACCAGACAACACCAAGAATGGGAATTTGCTCTGCCCAAGGGCCTCTCCAACCACCAAGGAAGAGAGTTGCTGTAAGTGCAGAAATTGTAAATGCATGCAGAAACTCTCCTACATAGAACATACCAAATTTCAAGCCCGAATATTCAGTTTGATACCCAGCTACCAACTCGGATTCAGCCTCCAGGAGATCAAACGGGGCTCGCCCAGTCTCAGCCATCGAGCTGGTGAAAAAGATAAAAGCAGCGATTGGAGACATAATGATAAACCAGACGCTTTGTGCATTGACCAAACTGTTCACACCCATGGAACGACCCAATAATACTGGCACAAGTAATGCTAGAACCATTGGGACTTCATATGAAATGATTTGAGCCACTGCCCGGAATGCGCCTAATAATGAATATTTATTATTGGAAGAATAACCAGCCAGGATAATCCCCAAGGCACCAATCCCACCAACAGCTACAAGATAGAGCACACCCACATTAACATCTGTACCTACAATGGTTTGCGCAAATGGGATTACTGCCCAGGTAAGCAGTACTGCAGATACAGATAAAATTGGAGCTATGTTGTAGACAACTTTATCTGATCCATCCGGCGTAATATATTCTTTAGTAAAGATTTTGATCATATCGGGGAATGTTTGGAAAATCCCCCACGGACCCACACGATTGGGTCCCAATCGATCCTGGATACGGCCATATAGCTTTCGTTCAAGCCAGATGGTGAAAATTACCAAAGCAAATCCAAATGTACCCACCAATCCAGCTCCGATGAACTTTAATATCACCGTGACCACAGGCTGGGTTACACCCCACCCAAGCAATAGACTCCCTAACCAATTTGCGATGAAAGTAATCGGATCACTAAAGAAATTCATCCTGCTCTCCTCGTATAGCTATTGCTAGATCAACCAGGTAATCAACAAATAAAAGGCTGAGGGATTCTTCCTTCAGCCTTTATACCTTTACTATTAAATAACACTATGCCCACTCCAAAACGCCTTTTCGCCAAGCTGCCAATAATTCAGCAAACAAGATAAGGATAAAAAACACCCCTGATAACACGCCGAACAATGAGAGTTGCTCAAAAGCCACTGCCCACGGAAATAAAAATACCAATTCAACGTCAAATACCAGGAAAGTTAAAGCAAATATATAATACTGTACCCGAAATTGAACCCATGTATCTCCTACAGTTTCTATTCCGCATTCGTATGTCTCTGATTTACGGAGGCTTGGTCTATGTGGACTTATTAATCCTGCCAAAAAGATTGGTGCACCGGGAAATAAGGCTACGATGAGCAGAAATAGACCAATAAATATCCAATCACTCTGCATGTTAATTCTCCTGCAAGTGGGAAATTATTTCGAACTGCCAATAGAATGACATAAATTAAATACTTTCGCTGGTTCTGAGGATTTAACTCGATAATTTTACCATAAGTAAAAATCATGTCAACTTATCGAAAATCATATATTCTCAATGATTACATCCTATCTACAAAGTATGATTAAATTGAAATTACTACTATGAGAGTTATAATCTTGCCAAAGGATATCGCCAATGAGATTTGAAGACTTATCTTGGTTTGATGTTGAAAGGTACTTACAGAATGAAAACCGATTGATATTAGTTTTAGGTGCCTGTGAACAGCATGGTTATTTAAGTCTATTGACTGATTCGAAAATTCCACTGGCATTGGCAGATGCAGCCAGCCAAAATACTGGCGTATTGATAGCGCCAGTAGTTAATTATGGTATCTCACCATATTTTATCGATTATCCCGGTAGCTTTAGTTTACGAGCGACTACACTATTGGATTTAGTCGAGGATTTAATCATGTCTGCTCAACACCAAGGATTTCATCGCATCCTTATTCTAAACGGTCATGGTGGAAACGATCCCGTTCGCGCTAGGCTTTATGAGGTAGCAAACGCTTTACCTGAACTTCAAATTGGTTGGTACTCTTGGTGGCAAGCACATAGTGTCGAATTGGTGGCAATGAAACACGGACTTCGTTCTTTTCATGCTGCATGGATTGAGGCTTTCCCATTTACACGGGTTGGAGACCTCCCCGATGAGGAGAAAATTCCACCCCACATCCCAACATTGCTCAATGCAAAACTTGCGCGAGAGCTTTATCAGGATGGTGTTTTTGGTGGACCTTATCATGTCGATGAAACAATCTTATCAGAGGTGTTCACAGCTGCGCTCGATGATATTCTTCAATTGTTGAAGTTTGAGTAATTCGAGTATCATATTCTACATAGCCAAGTATCATTAACCTTAGGAGATCAAGATGCCTAATCCGATTAAGGAGATTATCAGAACTGCTCGAGCACCAAAAGCGATAGGTCCATATTCTGCTGGTGTAAAGACTGAGCAATTGATTTTTACTGCCGGTCAATTGGGAATCATTCCTGAAAGTGGGAATATTGTTGAAGGGGGAATTGAAAATGAAACCAGACAGGCTTTACTAAATATTCAGCATATCCTTGAAGATGCTGGATCATCACTAGATTGGGTGATTAAAACCACAGTATATTTACGTGATATGGCTGAATTTACCCGTATGAATACGATTTATGCAGAATTTTTTACGGAAAACCCTCCTGCTCGCTCAACGGTTCAGGTTGCTGCTTTACCAAAGGGTGGAGCGGTCGAAATCGAAGCAATCAGCTTGATCTCTCGATAATTTAAAGTATCCCATTGATGTCCTGAGATAATCCTGAAAGCTGGTACCAGACCAAAACCAACATAATTTCGTCACTTCTATTCAAATGATCAATGTATCAGTGATCGTGCCCTGTTATAACGAACAAGCGACAATTTGCCAGCTATTGGACGCAATTTATGGACAAACTTATCCATTAGACGAGATTGAAGTGGTTATTGCGGATGGATTATCCACGGACCACACTAGGGCAGAGATTAACGATTTTCAAATAAGCCATCCTGAGTTGGAGATTAGGATTATTGATAATATACGTCGTGTTATTCCCTCGGGATTAAATCGAGCGATCGAAGCCGCTATAGGCAAGTATATTATTCGGCTGGATGCCCATTCGATACCCAATCACGATTACATCCAGAAATGCGTTAAAGGATTGGAAGAAGGTTCAGGTGATAACGTAGGTGGATTATGGAAGATCCAACCAGGAGCATCCACGTGGATTGCAAAAGCCATCGCGATCGCTGCCTCCCACCCGCTTGGTGCCGGAGATGCACTATATCGAATTGGTGGAGCTGCTCAAGAAGTAGACACTGTCCCATTCGGGGCATTTCGCAAGGAATTAATTAACAGAATTGGTATGTTCGACGAAACCCTACTTACCAATGAAGATTACGAGTTTAATGTTCGCCTCAAACAATCTGGTGGTAGAGTATGGATGGATCCATCTATCTACTCCATATACTTTGCACGATCTACTCTACGGGGCCTATCTAAGCAATACTGGCGTTATGGATATTGGAAAGCACAGATGCTACGAAAACATCCAAATACATTGCGATGGCGTCAGATCCTTCCCCCTATGTTTGTAGTAGCACTACTCGTTCTGGGATTCCTATCATTAGGTTGGAATCTTGCCCGTTGGTTGTTAGCTATTATTGTGATACTATATATTATCGTTATTTTCAGCATTGGAATCCAGATGAGTCTCAAACACAAAAGCATTTCACTCGCCATTGGACTCCCCTTGGCGACAGCCACAATTCATCTTTCATGGGGGGCAGCATTCCTATGGGGTTTCCTTTTCAAACCCAACGTGAATGAGCCTCAGATATGATAGCGGTTAAAACTACCCCAACTTCAGCTAAGTGGCGGTTACGTCCTCGTGAAAGACGTACCCTCCTGCTTTTAATTGATTTCCTAATGGCTGTAATTGCGATGCTTATTGCGATCTACGTTTGGTCGATCGCGGATTTATATCAATCACTCACACTAAACTTCTTGCGTCGCTTACCCAGCTGGTTTTTCCTTCTTCCCTTTTTCTGGCCGTTATTGATGGCGAGGTTATATGAAGAGCACCGGGCACGAGATCCAGGACAGACATTGCGCAATATTGCTTTCTCAGCATTGATTGGCCTGGGGTTTTACATGGTGTTCTACTTCACATATCAAACACCAAAATCCCTGCCTAGAATTGGTGTTGCCAGTTTCATCATCAGTGTATTTGTTCTTACCCTACTATGGAGGTTGCTTTACATCCGAATATTCACTGCACCACAATTTATGCGCCGGATATTGCTCGTCGGAGCGGGCGACACAGGGAAGATCATGCTCAAGATTATAAATCAGATCAAACCACACCCTTATATCATGGTGGGTATTATTGATGATGATCCCCAAAAGATCGGTAAAATGATAGAAGGGTACGAAGTATTCGGTGGTTGTGATGTATTGATAAAAGCTATTTGTGAACATCAAATCACAGACCTGATCGTAGCAATCTCCGGACAAATGCAAGGAGGCATGTTTCAAGCACTATTAGATGCCCAAGAAGTGGGCACCGAGATCATTCGAATGCCTGTCGCTTATGAAGAACTGCTCCATCGTGTCCCGATACGTTATCTCGAGGCTGAATGGATTCTTCGTTCATTCGTTGACAAAGCTCGATCAGAAACTTTTTCTGAGATGTTAAAACGTGGATTGGATATTTTCGGTGGATTAGTGGGATTGTTTTTTTTACTCTTTCTATTTCCATTTGTTGCAATCGCAATCCTGGTGGAATCTGGTAATCCAATTTTATATAAGCAAATTCGGATGGGTAGAGGAGGTCAGCTCTACAGTATATATAAATTCCGAACCATGCACCAAGATGCAGAAGCAGACGGCCAACCCCAGTGGGCGGAAGAAAATGATCGTCGAGCAACCAAGGTGGGTCTCTTCTTACGAAAAACACATATTGATGAAATTCCTCAATTCTATAACGTAGTGCACGGTGAAATGAGTTTGGTCGGCCCGCGTGCTGAACGTCCCGAATTGGTAGAGTGGTTTCAAAAACATGTACCGTTCTACCGTGCACGTCTATTGGTACGCCCTGGGATGACGGGTTGGGCACAAGTAAATCAGCAATATGCTTCCACAATTGATGAGACAATTGAAAAACTTGAATATGATTTGTATTACATCATGCATCGTAATTTCCTGATGGATTTACGAATAATTGCGCGAACGCCATCTTTAGTATTGAGCTTGAGGGGCAGATAAATTGAAGCCACACTTCCTCTCAAAAAATCGTACTGTATTAGCGGGGGATGTTTTATTTATTGTCGTGTGTGTGCTAGGCAGCTTTGTGCTTCGGGTTCCATTAGGTGCGCGATTATATGATTTTAGGTATCAAATCCTGACCATGATTGGTGTGGCTTTGATAATCAAGCCTTTGGTTTATTTTCGATTTGGTCTATATCGGCGACTATGGGCATATGCAAGTATTCATGAGTTAAAACTGATTGCCATTGCGGTGACAACTGCTTCGATCATCGTCTCGATTATTGTCATCTTGATCTCCACTCTCATGGTCGCGAAAGATTTCTCACGTCTCGTCCTGGTTATTGATTGGTTATTATCACTTCTTGCGGTGGGTGGCTTGCGTTTTTCTTATCGGATCCTCTCTGAAAGTCAATTAACCACTCGAGGAATCAAAACCCGTTTAAGGCGGGTTTTGATCGCTGGGGCTGGCGATGCTGGAGCGCTTGTGGTTCGCGAAATGCAGCGGAATCCACAAGCTAACTTAACTCCGATCGGATTTGTTGATGATGATCCTGCGAAGCAGAAGCAAGAAATCCACGGGACACCTGTGATTGGAAAATTAGATGAGCTGGCGCATTTAATAGATCTAAAAAAAGCGGATGAAGTCATTATTGCGATTCCTAGCGCCCCAGGGCAGGTGGTGCGAAAGGTTACTGATATCTGCCGTGCAAAAAACATTCCCTCACGAACTATGCCAAGTTTACACGAACTTATTGGCGGAAAAGTCAGCGTAAATCGCTTACGGGAAGTTGATATCACTGATCTACTCCGTCGTGCTCCGACTCATATTGATAACGAGTTGGTCGGATTGAGTCTTAGAGGCCGGCGTGTTCTGGTCACGGGAGCAGGAGGCTCGATTGGGAGTGAATTATGTAGGCAGATTGCGCGATGGGAGCCAATGGAACTATTTTTATTAGGGCATGGAGAAAATAGTATATTTGAGACTTTAATTGAGCTTGAGCAAAGTTATCCTTCGTTGAAGATCCAACCGCTTATTGCAGATATCCGCGATAAGGAACATATCAATCACTTATTCTTCAATTACAATCCGCAAGTCGTGTTCCATGCGGCTGCTCATAAACATGTACCTTTGATGCAGGCAAATATCGAAGAAGCGGTTAGTAATAACGTGTTAGGTACCCGTAACATCGTTGACGCATCCATTGATAACAATGTTGAAAGGTTAGTTATGATATCCACTGATAAAGCAATCTGCCCTACCAGTGTATATGGTGCGACAAAACGAATTGGAGAGATGCTTATCCTCGATGCAGCACACAGGACGGGAAAATCATTTTCAGTCGTGCGTTTTGGCAACGTTTTAGGAAGTCGAGGTAGTGTTTTATTGCTCTTTAAACGCCAGATCGATTACGGCGGACCGGTCACAGTCACCCATCCGGATATGGAACGTTATTTTATGACCATTCCTGAAGCAGTACACCTGGTTCTACAAGCATCTGCGATGGGAAAGGGTGGGGAAGTATTTGTGCTGAACATGGGTGAGCAGATTCGTATCCTCGATCTTGCTCAAGATTTGATCCGTCTTTCCGGACTAGAGCCAGGTAAGGACATTGAAATCGTATTTACAGGTATCCGCCCTGGTGAAAAGTTAAGTGAAGCATTATGGGATAAGGGTGCTGATTATCTGTCTACCATCCACCCTGATGTGCTTCGCTTGAATGAAAACGAGGTGTTCACCAGTATCGATCTTGAAACAGCGATAAATAATCTGATTGAGCTGGGGAAACATGGTGATCCTGATCAGATCGTAAACATGTTAAACAAAATCGTTCCTGGCGCGGTTGTGAGTAGTACTCCTTCTCCTGATATAACCTCTGTGATCTAACCGACCATGACAGAAATTAGCCCAACTGAGTGGGATGCGTTTATTTCCCAATTTTCTAATCCGCATATACTGCAAACTACCCCTTGGGGACAATTAAAAGCTGATTTTGGGTGGCAATTAGCTCACATTACTTTACGTGATTGTGGAGCTCAAGTCTTAATCAAACGCATCCTGCCTGGCATTAATTTTGCTTACATACCCAAAGGGCCGATTGGTGCAAATTGGGACAAACTAATTCCCGAAATTGATGCAATCTGCCTGGCCAGAAAGTGTGTATTTGTAAAAATTGAGCCTGATTACTGGATAAATGATGATCAAAATCAAGCTGATAAGACTCACCAGCTCCCAGAATTATTCATCCAAAGTCCCCACAGCATTCAACCTATGCGAACCTTGGTAGTAGACATAACTGGAGAGGAAACACAAATCCTCGGTAGGATGAAACAAAAGACTCGCTATAATATCAACCTGGCGCTTAAGAAAAACGTGATCGTAAAACCACACACCGATTTGGGCACATTTTATGATTTAATGGAAGTTACTAGTCAACGTGACCAATTTGGTATTCATAGTCTGGCATACTACCAACGGGCGTATAACCTTTTCCATGCACGCGATTTGTGTCAATTGCTGCTAGCAGAATTTGAGGGAACACCAATCTCCGCTTTAATTGTTTTCAGGGTTGGAAATCGTGCTTGGTATTTCTACGGCGCTTCCTCGAATTTGCATCGAGATAGAATGCCCAACTATCTATTACAATGGGAGGCAATGCGCTGGGCTAAATCCCAAGGCTGTTGTGAATATGACCTTTGGGGAGTCCCTGATGTTGACTTAGCCACGTTAGAAGCCAATTTTGCTTCGCGTAATGATGGCTTATGGGGGGTGTACCGGTTTAAGCGTGGGTTTGGTGGTGACTTGAAGCACTCGGTTGGCCCGTGGGATCGGGTTTACAATCCATTCCTTTATCGGCTATACTCATTATGGTTGAAATATCGAACAGTTGAGGGATAAACCGTAAAAGGTGAACAGATGCTTCCTAAGAACCCAACCCAATTAAATCCCGTTCTTTGGAACACTGCGATTTCACATTTGTATGGCGCACATGTTTTACAAACATGGGAATGGGGGAAGGTAAAGTCACATTTCGGATGGCAACCGAATTATCTACTTTGGTGTAAAGATAACGATAAGGTTGAGCTAAGTATGAATCGGTTTCCTGACCGCCTAAAACAAAAGGAACTCGTGGCAGCTGCACTTACCCTTCAACGGAATATCCCGATTGGTGGATTCTCCCACCGAATGGGTGTTATTTACGTACCGAAAGGACCATTGCTGGACTGGAATGATTCTCTCTTACGATATCGGATCCTCCAGGATTTAAAGGAATTCGCTCAAAAACATGGCGCTATATTTATTAAAATTGATCCCGACCTCGAGCTCGGAACCGGAATCCCCGGCAAAGCTGGATCAAGTGAACATAATCTTGGGGTAACCGTATCCACTAATCTAAAAGCTGATGGTTGGCAATTCTCTGAAGAACAGGTCCAATTCCGCAACACAGTATTAATCGACCTTGGGCTAAGCGAGGAGGAGCTCCTTGCCAATATGAAGCAGAAAACACGATACAACATAAACCTGGCGTTGCGCAAAGGAGTATCTATTCGAACTGGTAAACCGACAGATATTGATTTGCTCATCCGGATGTATGCTGAGACGTCCATTCGCGACGGATTTGCCATCCGGAATGATACCTATTACCGGGAAGTCTGGAATACATTCATGTCTAGCCAACGAACAGAGCAATTTGATCAACCTGTTGCAGAAGCATTAGTTGCCGATGTGAATGGTGAGTCTGTTGCAGGCGCTATAATCTTTCGTTTTGCGAGAAAAGCTTGGTATTTATATGGTATGTCTCGAATGGTACACAGGGATAAGATGCCAAACTACCTTCTTCAATGGGAGGCAATTAAACGTGCCAAAGCTGCGGGGTGCACAGTATATGATCTGTGGGGTGCACCAGACGAATTTATAGAGACAGATCCATTGTGGGGTGTATTCAGATTTAAAGAAGGTCTCGGAGGAACCATCCATCGCTATCTGGGAGCATGGGACTTGCCAATGAATCGAATGCTTTACAGGCTTTATTCCAAGACACTACTTGGCTTGCTGGATATCATGCGTAAACATGGGAAGGCAACCACAAAACAGGTTATAGGATAAATTGCATGAGAACAATCCCACGTATTAAATTCGCACATCTTCCGACACCCATTGAACCTCTTCCTCGGCTGTCTGCTGAATTGGGTGGACCCAACCTATTGGTTAAACGGGATGATTTAACTGGTCTTGCTTTTGGCGGCAATAAAATCCGCAAATTGGAATTTTTACTCGCTGATGCCCAATCACATGGAGCACATACGATAATCACTGCGGGTGCGGTGCAATCTAACCACTGCCGACAAACAGCTGCGGCCTGTGCCCATCTCAATTTTGAGTGTATTCTCGTTTTATCGGGTGAGAAACCCGCATCCGTGACAGGTAACTTGTTGTTAGACCAGCTGTTTAATGCAAAACTAGTTTGGACATCACTTCCGGAGCGGGATGAAATACTCCAACTAACCTTTCAGAAGGCATGGGAATTAGGTCAGCGACCATATTTAATCCCTTATGGGGGTTCAAATACCATTGGTGCGACTGCATATGCTTTTGCAATGAAGGAATTACTCGATCAAAATTATCAGCCAGATTGGATAATCTTCGCCTCATCATCCGCAGGCACACAAGCAGGTTTAGTGACTGGGGCAAGATTATTTGGCTTCAAGGGTAAAGTCTTGGGGATAAGTGTGGATGAAACCGATGCGGAGTTAAAAGCACGTGTAGCATCACTGGCGAGTACAACTGCAGACGCTCTCGGGGAAAAGGTTGATTTTCTGCCACAGGATATCATGGTTTCCGCTGATTACCTTGGAGGTGGGTACGGGGTCATGGGAACACCAGAGATCGAAGCGATCCGATTATTTGCTCGGTTGGAAGGATTATTGCTCGATCCGGTTTATACAGGACGGGCTGCAGCAGGATTGATCGATCTTATCCGAAAGGGGTATTTTAAAAAAGAAGAAACCATCCTGTTCTGGCACACCGGTGGCACACCGGCATTATTTTCAGAAATGTATGCACAGTTAGCGGGGACTATTTAGAAATCTTGATACACTCTGTATCCCCCTATTAGGGAAATAACTTACTTAATAGGCAGATCTTCCCTGATACTAAGTTTATAGCAAACAATAATAAGATTCCGATATCAGGATCTATCTTTTATCGTGTTTTTCGGTGAGATATTCTCAATGATTTTTAGTTGGTTCCTGGAAACGCGACAGTAGCCTGCTAATCCAAGTGATCCAGGATAAATTTCGAATTTCCTTACCAGCTTTTTTGGCTATTTCCGCATCTGCTGGATGGGTACTATATGCTGATGCTTGGTACTCTTTCAATAATCGTTTAGCAGGTTCTGTGGCAGCAGGTATTCCAGTAATAAGAGAAGCCGTCCGTTCATTTGGAGTGTCTTGGACGGCGGGTTCCCTACCAATACGGTTGAGAGCATGATTTATTTCCAAATAAGAGCGTGATAGACCGGGAAGTCTCATTGTGAAAACCCAATTAACCAGGAAATCAGGTGGGCGAATTCCGAGTCGACGCAATCCCTTTTCCAATCTTTCAGGCACTTCAAGAGAAATCTGCTCCAAAAATGGTAATACCTTAAACCCTCGCCGAACTTGCCAGACGACAATTATCAGTAGAACGAGTGCGAATATTAACGCAATTAGCTTAAGGATATTCCCCAACGTCCAGAAATTTGTGATTTGACCAGAATTAGATAATGGTTCATTTTCGCCAGGATTTTGTCGATTATTGTTATCTACACCCTGTGTATTTTGATTATTATCAGCACCTTGCTCGGTCTGAGTTTCATTTGGATTTGTTGTTTCACCAGAAGGCCGGAATAGAGGGGGTTGTGAGACCGTAGGTTCAAAAATTACCCAACCAATTCCTGGGAAAAACACTTCAGGCCAAGCATGCGCGTCTTTTTGGCGCACGACATAAGTGGATGTTTCACTAATTTGTTCCCGGATAATATCCCGGCTCACTCCGGGGGGAAGTTGCGGTATTGGCGGAATCTCACGTTCCCCTTGAGCAAATCCAACCGCCATCCGTGCAGGTATCCCTAATGATCGCAGCAAGATAACCTCAGCTGAGGCGTAATAATTACAAAAACCTTTTTTATAATCAAACAAAAACCAATCTATACGCTCCTGATTGGGGGGAGGCTGGCTGATAGATTGGTTGTACTCAATATTATTACGGAGATAATCAGTCACTGCATTCGCAATGTCATATGGATTGCTTAGTCCACCCTCAATTTTTTTAGCCAGTTCTAGAGTTCTGGGAGTGATATCAGTGGGTAATTGCAGATATTCGTCAAGAACCCATTGAGGATAAGTCGTACTTGCAGCTTTGAGTTCGCTAACGGTTTGGGCATCTACTGCAGACCGCACGGTATATTGATCTCCAGGATGAATAAAATACTTGCTCATCAACATGCTAAAATCAACCGTTCCATCTGGATTAGTCGTCATATACGCTTGTGCTGGGAGACTAACCCACAATGGCTCGGGAACTGTGTAGATATTTGAAATTGGATCATGAGGGAAAAAAGTAAATGTAATCACAGGACGAACATCTGCACCAGGCTGATTTATATCTACACTATCCGAAGTGATGTCTCGCTTGGTTTGGATTGTCGACAACCACTGATTACTTTCATACGTGTCATAGATACGCGCTTCCCAATAAAAGCGATCTAAATTTGGAGGGATAGTGGGTCCCTCAATTTCCATGACCACCCGGTCAGATAATGGGTTCCCTAACCCGAGTGGTAATGAGTTTCCATAAAAGTTTTGCACCAAGCCGACTGAGGCACGCAGTGATGCAAACATAAAGCTAAGCCGGTCTTTAGTTTTGAGCCAAGGCCTAGAGGCAGTTTGCCATATTTGGACGGCTGGTTTGAATGTCTCAGCCACAACGGGTACATTCCAGGCAAAAAATATCAAAATCATTGACAAAACAAGCGCCACTCGAGAGAAATCAAAACCAATGTCGGGGGGAGTATGAGTATGCCGTTCTTTCCATACTGCGATATTTTTGATAAATACTAGACGTGAGACCAACAGAAGAGCAAAGAACAGGTAGAAGGCCAGATACCACGAACGACTGACTAACAAAGGATCAAAGGAATGGATCACGAATACTGTGATACCTCCGGGAATGATAACCTTCCATGGGTTTGCTTCCCGAAGCAAGACGACACCGGCATAAATTGTCAATGACCAGAATAACATCGCCATTAACAATAAAAATAGCATGTTATCGGTCACAGGTTTCCTGGATAATAACTCCTGTAATACAACCTCCAGTCTTACCCTTAGGATTCCTAAACGCTCAAGCCAGGTAGTTTCTACAGCGAGGGTCAATCCTAATTGCCATGGAATAAGGATTATCCCGTAGCACACAGCTAAAAATACCACCCAAAAACGTTTGAAAATACTCTTCCCGAGGGCTAATCCTAAAATGGTTCCAATCAAGGTTATTACCTGAACCAGGGGCAGGTCCTTGGTCCACAGGGTGGCAACCAGGCGGGCGGCAGCGATTTGCATGATGATGATTAGCAAAATCGCTGATAACCAATCCGCCCAACGAGTATTGGCTTTATTTATCTGTGCTGTGTTCATAAATCGCAATCTGAATTAGCTAACAATATATTATTCTATCAGACTACCCTTAACAGAAGATGATGGTTCAAATAATATATACACGATCGTCACAAAAAAATCAAGTTGACGACAGATATACAGCGTCTAGAGACTACAAATCAACTACCTATCGGGATTATCACGAGATATCGCACCTAAAGAATAGTCGTGTAGCTGCGCGTAAAATTCGCGTATTTATCGCTCATAAAGCCCATTCGCGATACTTCGGTAATAACTGCCCTTGAATTTGCTATCATTTCGGAGCCCCCCACAATCCGCCCATTTTTAAAACCAGAAATGGGGGCAAGAAGACTGAATGTGAAAAAGTTTGCGATTGCGGGTGCGCAAGTAGCGCGCTCCAGGGTGCGCAAGTAGCGCGCTCCAGGGTGCGCAAATAGCACGCTCCAGGGTGCACAAATAGCGCGCTCCAGGGTGCGTGAAGAGGTGCGACAGAGGGGGCAATAAGCTAAATCGAGGTGAATATATGGATGAATTCTCCAGGAAATGATATTCGACCCATAAAAAAAACGAAACGGAACGAAACCTTTTTATACCAGAAGAGGGATGGATTGGGAGAGGGCAGGACGCAAAAGGAGGTATGGAGGAATTGGAAATCGGATCATTGAATAACGGATACCTAGAAAAGCACCTAAAATTGGTTCGGTGAAAGAATATACAGCGAGGTAGTTGGATAGGGATGCATTGTCAAAAAGGATAGTAGATGAAACACGTATTGTGTATTGCGTTGGATTTGTACTTAAATAATTCAATGCATTCAATTATGGCTTAATAAAGATCTTAGGCACTAAGGTAATAAGGCAAAGAGGCAACCACGAAAATATCACCACTAACAACTATATGTAATTACTCACCCATCCCCCCTTTATCCCCCCTTCCCAAACAAGTTTTGGGAAGGGGGGAAAGAGGCTGGAAAACAGGGATCCGCAGGGAAAACCACCTGCGGATCCCTGTTTTCTGATATTCTTATATCAAATTTGTGCAGGCGAGATGAAAATTATGGGTCGGTAGGTAAGTCCGATACTATTATAGCACATATGTTCTATTCCACAAGGGGTTTAGGTAAAACTCGCAATTTTTTAAGATTTCTCATAAAAGAGAAGCTTTGGGCAGTCAGCTTTCATCAATCAGATAAAGGCGAAGAGGCTACCCAGATCGAACTTGAAGACCAACAATAAGACCGCTAAATGGCGGGCTTGGGGAGGAATTACACATGCCATGCACTCAAATTCCTACCCAACGCCCCTACTTCAGGCTTTTATAGCAACCCCTTGGGATTCAGATTACGATGTTTACCAAGCGTTGAGGAACGACAATGACTTTCCTGGGAGGCTTACCCTCCAGGAATTTCTTCACCGCGTCACTTTCCAGCGCTAGTTTTTTAGCTTCCTCATCGCTAATATCTACTGGGACCGTAATACGATCACGCAGCTTACCATCGACTTGAACAATTAATGTAATCAGCTCTTCGGCTGCGGCAGCCAGATCAACCTCTGGCCAACGCTGCTGGTGGATTGAGTATGGCTTGCCTAAGTAAGCCCATAACTCCTCTGCGATATGCGGGGTAACTGGCGCCATCATCTTCAAGTAAATGCCCAATGCTTCATCCCACTCGACTGTGCCTGCAATCCCTTTATCACGTGCCTTGTACATCTCATTGAGTAGCGCCATCAAGGCAGAAACGATGGTGTTGAACTCAAAAGCTTCGAAATCATGGGTAACCTGCTTCAACGTTTGGTGGAGCTTGCGGCGTAAAGAACGCAACACCTCAGGATCGGGGTTACCCGGTTCAACCGGATCAGTGAACAAAGTCCAGACACGACGCAGCCAGCGATATGTACCTTCGATGCCAGTACTGCTCCATGGTGCACCCATATCCCAGCGGGCGTAGAACATCAGGTAGGCACGGACGGTATCTGCACCATAACGAGCAACCAGAGGGTCAGGCGCAATCACATTACCCCTACTTTTTGACATTTTTTCGTTATCCTCACCCAAGACAATCCCCTGGTTTCTTAACTGTAAAATGGGCTCAGATCCCTTGGTGATACCCATGTCTCGGCAAGCTTTGTGGAAGAAACGGGTATACATCAAATGCATAGTGGCGTGTTCAATTCCACCTGTATAGGTATCCACAGGCATCCAATAATCATAATCCTTCGGGTCAAACGGACCTTGATCATATTTGGGACTTAAATATCGCAAGTGGTACCACGAAGAACACATGAAGGTGTCCATGGTATCTGTTTCTCGAACCGCAGGTTTGTTACACACAGGACAGGTCGTGTTCTTCCAGGTGGGATGGATCGTCAGTGGATTAACTCCAGTCGACTGCCACTCCACATCATCTGGAAGTAACACTGGCAGCTGGTCTTCAGGGACAGGATTCCAACCGCAGTCATCACAGCAGACCATCGGGATCGGTGCACCCCAATAACGCTGGCGGGAAATCAACCAGTCGCGCAGCTTATAATTTACTGCGGCCTTGCCAATTCCATTTTCCATCAGCCAACTGATGACTTTTTCAGTGGCCTCAGTACCAGGTGTCTCATTAAACTTACTTGAATGGATCATGGCTCCATATTCGGAATGGTAGAGAACATCCTGATAGAATTCGAGTTTCCACAGCATCTCCATCAAGGTGTGTGAATCTCCAACATTGGGTTCGATCTGTTTACATCGTGTGAGAATCTGTTTCTCACTTTCTACTGAATCCCATTCCCAAACACCATCGTCGAAGACGAAAACCCAGCGTGCACCGACGACCTCATTCCAACAACCAGGCAGGATAAACTGGCGGGCTAGCTCAATATATCGATCAACCTTTGAAATCGGTATAGTGACATAAAGCCCATGCCAATGCTCTTCAAATGGAATACCCTCATCCAATAGGGCTTTGCTAAACCCATCCTTCATTGTACTCACCATCGCATATGATTTTGACAGACCATCGGGACGTCTAATGACAGGTAGGATAGGTAGACCAAATTTGATTGCAAAAGCAAAATCACGCTCATCATGCGCCGGGACAGCCATAATTGCGCCAGTACCATAAGTCATCAGCACATAATCTGCAATCCAGATAGGTATTTTCTCACCATTGACCGGATTGATGGCATAACCACCGGTAAACACACCTGTTTTTTCCTTATCTGTGGCCTCACGATCTATATCCGACTGGCGCGCAGCCTGCAGGATATAGGCATCCACAACTGGTTTTATCTCGGGTGTAGTAATCTTCTGAACCAGCGGGTGTTCAGGTGCTAATACCATAAAGGTGGCTCCCCAGAGTGTATCCGGACGGGTGGTAAAAATCTCGATAGGATCTTCCTGCTCGGTATGGAAAATAACCGAAGCACCCTCAGACCGTCCAATCCAATTCGTCTGCAACGTGCGCACCCGGTCTGGCCAATCTATGGCGGAAAAATCCAACAATTCCTCAGCATAATCGGTGATCTTAAAAAACCATTGCTCCAGCTCTTTTTTTACAACCGGTGTCCCACATCGCTCACAAACACGATCGTCACCCTTTACCTGCTCACGCGCCAGGGTGGTTTGATCTTTCGGACACCAATCCACTGCAGCATACTTACGGTATGCCAGCCCATGCTTGTACAGCTGGATAAAGAACCACTGTGTCCAGCGGTAATACTCCGGGTCACACGAGATAGCTTCGCGATCCCAATCCCACATAGCACCCATGCTTTTTAGCTGCTTGCGCATGTGATCTATATTGGCATAGGTCCATATCTTGGGGTGGATCCCATTTTTTATGGCAGCGTTCTCGGCAGGCAGTCCAAAGGCATCAAACCCTATCGGGAACATGACGTTATATCCCTGCATGCGCTTAAAGCGTGCACGCGCGTCTGAAGGCGTCATTGCATACCAGTGACCGATATGAAAATCACCCGAGGTATACGGTAGCATGGTCAGGGCATAATGCTTTGGAATGGTATGATCAATATTAGCGTTATATATGCCATCTTTATCCCATTTTGCCTGCCATTTTGATTCCATTTCTGATGGGTTATATATCGGTAGTTCAGACATTCGTTTCTCCGTTCTTTGATAAAGTAAAGGTATCTAATTATATGGTATCAAGGCTTACGAGCTATGACGACCATCCTGTGTGAATCGGAGGAGAATTCCTTGGCATCCCAACCTCCGTAGATGTGATAGAGCTCCATCCCCGTCTGATCGAACAACGTCTGGAGCTCGTTTGGGTTATATAAACGAACGAAAAACGGTTTATCCTTCCTAGCACCATCCCGGAAAACGATCCGTTTATTATAAAATCTTCCTTGTAAACCATCAAAAGAAAGACGATCGATCATCACATTTCCTTCTTTCTCAACCACAAAGAATGGGCGCATATCCTTTAAGAATGCATCTCGGTTGGGTGTATCAAAGATCAGCAAACCTCCTGGTTTTAATGCCTTGCCTGCATTGATCATTACTTTCAAATTCTCCTCATCGCTAAAATAACCAAAGGCTGTGAAGAGCAGCATTACATAGTCAAATTCATCCTCAAATGAGATAGAACGCATATCACCCTGCTGATATTGCACCTCAACATTACGCTGGATGGCATCCTGGCGTGCAATTTCCAAAAAACCTGGTGTAATGTCAATACCTGTCATGGTATGTCCCAAGGCTGCCAATCGGTTCGAATGCCTGCCGAAACCGCAAGCAAGATCGAGGATTTTCTTGGGTGAGTCCAACTCAAGCAACTTGACCAGCGCACTAACTTCTGCATCGGTGCGCTCGTCAGTTAGCGACTCACTATAGAAATAGAGATAATCATCCACATCAAATACAGCTTCGAAGTCAAACTCTTTCGGTTGGGAAATACCTGCTTTTCCTGCTGGATGCTTTTGTCGGCCAACTTCCAAGGCAGTCTGAATGATTTCCTCAGCAATTTCTATCCTTCGAGACCAATGGATCGGATCAGCGTCATATCTCGCAGCACCTTGTTTTTGCTCTTCAAAACTGGCAGCCCGTAATTGGAATTGATCAGCAGATTCCCAATCCAGGCCATCCACCTGGATATACTCCAATCCAAAACCAGCCTGTTTTAGCAAAATCGGCCATTCAGCATCAGTGCCAATGGAATTATCCGCTTTACCATATTCAACCAAGAATTGTGCTGCAGAGTGGCTGAAGCTTTTCGATCCCGCGCTGACATCCATCTCTTGGTCCAGGAAATGTGAGACAACCTGGTTGCTGATCTTTTCTGTGGTAATTAATGCCTGTGGATGTGTGAGAGTTGCCGCTTCTGTTCGCCCAAAGATGATGCAATCATATTTCTCGATTTGTTCCACCATCTGCATCCATTCTTCCGGTTTAGTCTCAACCCAGTGTAATAGCCTGTCCATATCCGCATAATGGATAAAATCTGAGGGGGTATCCAAAGCATACTTCAAAGCCATGTACCTGCCCTTTCGCCGATCATCGTTCACATAGAAGATCAATTTCGGGTCTGAAGAAAATATTCCTGAAGCGAATTGCTCCATGACGCCTGATTCTTCTCCTGGAAAAAAGGAAATCACGATTTCACAGTACTTCTCCTGTAGGGCGGGCAGAAGCCGGGTAAAGCGCGGTAATTCACCGCGCGGGTACCATGTAGTTGCTAATGTAATGCTCATCGTCATATCTCTATCAATCTAGTGATGTTAGGTTTCCTATCTTATTTATATGTAGTTTGTAAATAATTATGTTTTATAAATTATTCTAGTTATCATTATGGCTACTTAATCCTGCGAATTGGCACCTTAGCTAGATTATATTGGTATAGATTTTGCATCAAGAGACAAGAAATTATCCCATCCATTGAAGAGACGCTATGATAAACACACAACGACAGGAACTCTGGCTCCAACTCTTGATCAATATGTCCAAATTTGTGGACCGGCGTGTCTCAAAAACCGCCGAACACAGCAGACAAGTGGCTAAATGGGCAAGCACAACCGCCCGCAGACTCAAAATGAGTGATGACGAAGTGAAAAATATATATTGGGCGTCCATCCTCCACGATATTGGTAAGATTGGTATCTCTGAACGGATTCTACGTAAAACGTCAATCCTTTCAGAAGACGATTGGGTCTTGATCAAAATGCATCCGACAATTGGCTCAAATATAGTCAGCTCGATTGATGCATATCCATCCCTCGCTCCAACAATTTCTGCCCATCAGGAAAAATACGATGGAACGGGCTATCCAAAGGGGCTAAGCGGAGAGAATATCCCTCTTGGTGCACGGATACTCGGTATTGCTGACGCATATCAAGCGATGATAGAAGATCGTTATTATCGGCACGCCCGTACTCATGAAGAAGCTGTGGCTGAATTACAAAAAGTTAAAGGGAAACAGTTTGATCCTGAAATCGTGGACGCGTTCGTAAATGTAGTAAATTCAGAGACTATCGTCTAACCC
>Ga0153916_10000168_pt1 | contig 39792 bp, 34 predicted proteins | sample Opewatmetagenome_FD_109642 | JGI IMG/M metagenome (GOLD analysis project Ga0153916, IMG submission 109642) | Freshwater wetland microbial communities from Ohio, USA - Open water 3 Core 3 Depth 4 metaG | ecosystem: Environmental > Aquatic > Freshwater > Wetlands | place: USA: Ohio, Lake Erie...
ATCTGTTGCATACGAATATATTGCACGCTCGCCTGCGGACCAACCTATTGTTTGTACCGCAATTGCCCGGTGGACTTCTGGAAGAACGCGATTGGCATTAGGTGGTTGGGGGAAAGCACCTATCCTGGCATTGGATGGACCAGATTCGGGCGGGATTGAAATTGCCGGCAGGAATGCTTATAGTCATGCTGAAGATGAATGGGCAGGTGCCGAATATCGTCTAGAAATGGCCGGGGTGCTGGCGGCGCGATGTTTACAGCGTTTAAATACAAGATAATGATCTTTTCTACCAAGATGTCTTCTTAATAAGGAAATCTTGATTTTTCTACTGATCTACTCATTCGATAATTTGTGAGAATTTGATAATGTCCACTAATCATGTTCCGAGGGATAAGATATTATCAGGTGATTGTTTACAGGTTCTCAAAACACTCCCCGATAAGTCGGTAGATATGGTCTTTGCGGACCCCCCATATAATTTGCAGCTTGAGAAAGAGCTTTGGCGCCCTAATGCTACCAAGGTAAATGGTGTGGCTGAATCCTGGGATCAGTTTACAAATTTTGAAGCCTATGATCAATTTACACAGGAATGGTTGGTTGGATGTCGACAAGTATTAAAAGATACCGGCACGATTTGGGTGATCGGTTCTTATCATAATATTTTCAGAGTAGGAAGGATCATGCAAGATTTAGGTTTTTGGATTTTAAACGATATTGTATGGATAAAAAATAATCCAATGCCAAATTTTCATGGGGTGCGATTCACGAATGCACATGAAACCCTCATATGGGCTCAGAAAATTAAAGGAAATAGATATACTTTCAATTATCAAGCAATGAAATCCATCAACCAAGATTCACAAGTAAATAGTAGTGTTCAAATGCGAAGTGATTGGAGATTGCCTTTATGTACAGGGAAAGAACGATTGAAAATAAATGGTGAGAAAGCTCATCCGACCCAGAAACCTGAAGCTTTGCTCGAAAGGGTGGTCATTTCTAGCACAGCTCCGGGTGATATCATTCTCGATCCTTTTTTTGGGAGCGGAACTACTGGAGCTGTTGCGAAGAAGCTGGGACGCCATTGGATCGGCATTGAAGCTAATCCTGGGTATATCGCCATCGCAATACAGCGGATCGATTCAGTAGTGCCTTATGCAGAATATAAGGAACATGTCTCCATCGATCATAAAAACAAAGAGGTACGGATTCCGTTTATTACATTGTTACAGAACGGGTTGCTCAAGGAAGGACAAATCCTGTATTTTGGCCAACATACTGATCGTATTGCCCACATAATGGCAAATGGTCATATCCGATACGGTGACTATTCCGGATCAATCCATAAAGTTGGACGGTATATCACGAAAGCACCCTGTAATGGTTGGATGGCATGGTATTATATCGATGAGGAAACTGGAAATCGTGAACCCATTGATCGGTTACGAAAAAAGAAGCGCAAAGAAATTCATACAGAAAACAAGTCACAAAATGGATTAATTGGTAACGAGTTATGAAAAAGAGCGCTTCGATTATTTTCGGTATTTTTATTTGCATTGTTGTGATGGGCGTATCGTACTTTTGGGCGACAGGCCTGATGGATTCTGTCTATGCATATCGGTCACCGCTGCACAACTCACCGCCATTACCAGGTGAAGCATTAGGAAAACCAAATACACGCGCCATTGTGATTGTGCTGATCGATGCGTTGCGCTATGATACTTCCTTAAAAACGAATGTAATGCCATACTTAAATCTGCTCAGGAGTGAGGGGGCATCCGCCTTGATGCATAGCCGCCCGCCATCCTATTCAGAACCCGGATACACAGTTCTCTTAACCGGAGCATGGCCTGATTTAAGTGATGGGCCAACCCTCAATTACGATTATGCAGACATCCCCACATTTACCCAGGATAATATTTATTCCGCTGCTCACCGGGCAGGACTACGAACTGCAGTCTCTGGGTTCAATTGGTTTGAAAAGCTGATTCCACAACAAGCAGTTTCAATGAGTTTTTATACCGCAGGAGAAGATCAGGTGGCTGACCGGCAGGTTACCGATGCAGCCTTACCATGGTTGCAGTATGGACAATATCAGCTGGTGTTGATCCACCTGGACCAGGTGGATTTTGCCGGGCATCATGAAGGCGGACCCATCGATCCACGATGGGATGCGGCCGCAATTAGAGCAGATGATTTACTCAAAGAAATCGCCATGGCTATGGATCTTAGACAAGACACGTTGCTTGTCATCAGCGATCATGGCCAGATTGACCGGGGTGGGCATGGTGGACAGGATCCGATCGTCCTGATGGAGCCATTTGTCATGGTTGGTAAGGGTGTGATCCCTGGAAAGTATGGAGATATTCAGATGGTGGACGTCGCTCCCACCGTAGCAACGTTACTTGGGACGAATATCCCCGCGACAAACCAAGGCCACCCACAAATTGCTATGTTGGATTTCACGTTGACGCAAGTTGACCAGATTAATAGCGCGTTAGCTGATCAGCAAGCTCAACTTGTACAGGCGTATCAAACCGCGATTGGGCATCCGGTGAGTGTCACACAATCGGGAAATATCGTCACCACCTTTCAAGCAGGGATGAATGCAGCCCAGGAAACATTATTGGATAGTCAACGAATTCCCCGCGGAATAATTGCTATTTTTCTCGTTTTCTTATTTGTCAATCTGGCTGCATGGCTTACCAAACCTTATTTTTCATGGATGTTAGTTGGAGTAGTAGGTTATCTATTGCTCTTCAATATTAAATATATCTTGATAGATCATAAAACCTACTCCCTTAGCTCTGTCATCAGTTCGACAAACTTATTCGAGTCTACTGCACTCACCACGCTAATTGCATTGTTTGTAGGCTGGTTGTTGGTTCTTGTTGGCACAAAGGGATACCAATTAAGACCACGCAAAGCTGCTGCTTTGACTTTGAAGTTCATCTTAACCACACTCGCTATATTATCCATCCCAATTTTCCTCCACTATGCAATAAACGGTGCAATTGTCACTTGGGCTCTTCCTAATTTCTTTATTAGTTTCTTAGGACTGCTTTTTCTAATTCAAGTTTTAATTGTTTCAGTGATAGGATTGTTCTTTACCGGGCTATCAGCTTTGGTTGGTTTTTTTGCCCATAAATAATAGAATTATTTGGTGAATCGATGGAATTAATTCTTAATATCAATAGTGAAATTCTTCATGTGAGCTCTGAACCAGGCGAAATGCTATTGAAGCTGTTGCGAAGAAAGGGATATTTTGGAGCTAAACATGGGTGTGAAACTGGAGAGTGCGGTGCCTGTACTGTCCTTATGGACGGTAAACCTGTAAACTCATGTCTGGTATTAGGAGCACAAGCTCAAGGGCACGCTATTCAAACCATAGAATCCTTAGGACAACATCCCGAACAAGGTTGGAAGGTTAATAAGGGTTTACATGCTCTTCAACAAGCATTCATCTCGAATGGGGCAATCCAATGCGGGTACTGCACTCCTGCTCAAATTCTGGTGGCCAAGCATCTGCTCGATACGAATCCTGATCCGACTGAGGATGAAATAAGGCAGTCTCTTTCGGGTGTACTCTGTCGGTGTACCGGATACCTCAAACCTGTCCAGGCGATCTTGCAAACAGCAGAGCACATTAAAAACGATCACATAGGAATAAGCTCTGATGCACTTGCAGAGTCTTTGGAAAGTGAACATCTTTCTGCAATAGGATTTGACCAATCACTACCTGAAGTAGTTCCCGCCAAGACTGTACCATCATATCAACGGGTAGGAAAACCTGATATCAAGGTGGATGCGATTAAGCTGGTCCAGGGTAAACCTGCTTTTACTGCAGATATTGATATTAGGGGTTTATTAGTTGCTAAGGTGTTACACAGTCCGTATGCGCATGCACGAATCAAACATATTGATGCCGCCAAGGCACGTTCATTGCCTGGTGTTGCATCTGTGCTCACCTGGACGGATATTCCTCGGGTAGTTTACTCCACAGCTGGACAATCAGACCCAATACCGGGACCATTGGATACATTTTCACTTGACGACAAGGTGCGTTTCGTTGGTGATAGGGTAGCATTTGTTGCAGCTGAATCTGAAGACATTGCAAACGATGCATTGAAATTGATTGAGGTGGAATACGAAATTTTACCAACGCTGCTCAATCCTGATCTTGCGATGATGCCAGACGCGCCTATTCTGCATGATGAAGAAGATTATGTCAACTTTGCCGAGTCGGATCCAGCGCGAAATCTGGCGGCAAAAATCAGGATAGACATCGGAAATGTCGAGCAAGGATTTACCGAAGCAGACCATATCTTTGAGAGCGACTATTCCGTCTCGAAAGTACAGCAAGTCTGCATCGAACCTCATGTAGTGATTACTTATTGGGATGAGGATGATCGTTTAGTTGTTCGAACGAGCACTCAAGTCCCATTCCACGCCAGACGCATCCTGGCACCTGTACTCGGATTACCAATTAAACGCATCAGGGTAATCAAACCACGCATCGGAGGCGGTTTTGGTGGGAAGCAAGAGGTTATGATCGAAGATGTCGCCGCTCATCTGACCATCGCAACACGGCGACCAGTGATTTATGAATATTCACGTGAGGAGGAATTCATTGCCTCTCGCTCGCGCCACCCGATGCAACTGCACATGAAAACCGGGGTGAAAAATGATGGAACCATCACCGCCAATGAGATGTACGCATTAACTGATACGGGTGCTTATGGGTGTCATGCTCTAACCGTCACGGGGAACACAGGGCACAAATCCATGGCACTTTATGTTGGTGATGGAAAATATCGGGAGGCTCCAAACATCCGATTTTATGCTGATATTGTCTATACCAATCATCCTCCTGCAGGGGCTTATCGAGGTTATGGGGTGCCACAAGGATTTTGGGCAGTTGAACGTCATATGGAGAAAATCGCGCGGAAACTCGGGTTTGACCCCATCGAATTCAGGCTTAAAAATACCTTGAGGCAAGGTGAGCAACAACCATTCAGTACTGCCTGGAGTGAAGGAAGAGAACCTCGTCCTGAAATCATACAGTCCTGTGGATTAGAGAAATGTACCCAGCAAGGGAGAGCCGCCATTGGTTGGGACCAGAAGTACAACAACCCTGATTGGCATCTGGTGCCTGGTAAACCATACTTGCGAAAAGGAATTGGAGTGGCATTGGTGCTACAAGGGACAGCCATTCCATACCTGGATATGGGTGGTGCAAGCATCAAGATTAATGATGACGGGTCTTTTAATTTACTTGTTGGGGCAACAGACTTAGGAACGGGCTCAGATACAGTTTTGGGTCAGATGGCTGCAGAAGTCTTGGGTGTGCCTTTGGAAGATGTGATTGTGTACTCGTCAGACACTGATTTCACACCATTCGATAAAGGCGCATATGCATCAAGCACCACATACATTTCGGGGATAGCTGTGGTGAGAGCAGCTAACCAAGTGGCTGAGCGGATAAAAGCTAGAGCAGCGCTATTATTCAATAAAGACTCTACCACCGCTTTAGATGCTCAGGAAATTAAATTATCCAATCGCTGCGCAATTGCAGCCGATGGACGCGCTATCACACTGGCCGATATTGCTTGTGAGTCGTTGCACCATGCTGAACAAGAACAGATCATGGCTGTCGCGTCATATTATTCTCCAGTCGCTCCTACACCATTTGAAGCCCAATTTGCAGAGGTGACTTTGGATATTGAAACTGGTCAGGTCACCACAGATGCATTAGTCTCTGCAGTTGATTCTGGCATTATCGTCAATCCATTGACTGCTTCTGGCCAAATTGAGGGTGGCATGACTCAGGCATTGGGTTATGCTGTATGTGAAGAAATGGTCTATGATGAGAAAGGGATTGCCCGGGAGCGTGATTTGAAGGATTATCATATCTTTCAGGCGCACGAGATGCCAGCACTAAAAACGATTTTCGTAGAAACCCTCGAACCGAGTCATCCGTTTGGTGTAAAAGCAGTAGCTGAAATCCCAATGGATGGTATTGCACCTGCAATTGCTAATGCTGTCCTGGATGCAAGTCTTTCAATTGTTAATATATCGGGTGTGAATATCGATCAGAATCCTATTACACCCGAAAAAGTATGGAAAGCTTTACAACTGGCTAATCCAATTAAAAATAAAGAATAGCAAGGAGATTCAATCTTAGGCCTACATGACCAAGTATGCACCTCACTCACTGGTATGACTGGATGTAACAATGGTGGATAGAGTTTATGTCATTGGACATGTGAATCCCGATACTGATTCAATTGCAGCCGCCATGGGATATGCCTGGCTGCTAAAGGAACGCGATGGCATGGATACACTAGCCGCCCGTGCTGGTGCCATTAATCCACAAACCACTTGGATCTTAAAACGTCTCGGGCTTGATCCACCATTCCTCTTAACGGATGCCTCTCCACGTTTTGAAGCAGTATCGCACCACTTCGATACCATCTCACCTGATGCTCCATTACGGGATGCATGGGTGATTGCAAATCGGACTGGAGGGATTGCTCCCGTTGTATCTGAGGATGGTATGCCGCTCGGATTGATTACAGGGTTTAGCTTATTTCAGTATTTGAGTAAGCTGGTAGGTCCACACCCTGAACGGAAGGAGATGCAAATCACGGATCTCTTAAATCAAAACTGCCTCGAGGCTTGTGATAAAAAAGTCCCTTGTTTTCAATCCAATATACGAATCAGAGATGTCATTCATCGGATATTGAGAGAAGAGTACAATGAATTTCTGGTTGTTGATGAAATAGGTCATTATATTGGGGTCACGCGACAACGTGATGTACTTAACCCACCGCGCATCAAGGTAATTCTGGTTGATCATAATGAGCCAGGGCAGGCTTTGGGCGCCTTAGAAGAGGCTGAGTTGTTGGAAATCTTGGATCATCATCGATTGGGCAACCATTCAACACATATCCCTATTCGATTTACGGTCGACATTGTCGGCAGTACCAGCACATTGATTTCGGAGCGCATCGAAGAAGCAGGTTTGAGCGCTCCACCTGCCTTGGCTGGGATGATGTTAGCAGGTTTATTATCAGACACACTGATCCTGACTTCACCAACGACGACTCCAAGAGATCACCTTGCAGCGGACCGTCTTGGGCGATGGTCATTTAAACGACCTAGTATGCTAAGCGGAGAAACGATTGAATCATATGGAAAAGCAATTATTCAAGCTGGAGTGGGATTAGAATCGCGAGATGCAATGGATATTGTCACATCAGACCTCAAGTCATATAAATCTGGTGGGTTTACTTTCGCGATCGCACAAGCCGAGGTAACAAATCTGATGCAGCTCACAGACAACTTGGAGCGTCTCACTTCTGCACTCGACACACTTCGAGCCCAGCGTGGCCTCGATTTTGCCATGCTTATGGTTACCGATGTCGTAGGGAACTCAAGTCGCATGGTTTTGGCTAGTCCTCCTCCAATATTGAACGATCTACCTTACCCTCACCTCCAGGATGGAACTCTTCAGGCTGATGGGGTGGTCTCTAGGAAGAAGCAATTATTGCCTGTAGTCTTGGGTTTGTTGGAAGAATAGATAATATTGATAGTGTGATCGATATGGATTAATATGACCCTTTTCCAAGCTTTAGTTGAAATTGAAAAAAATAATGAGACAGGAGCACTATGCACGATTATTCGGAGTAAAGGTTCCACTCCGCGGCATGTGACCAGTAAAATGCTGGTTTATCCCGATGGGCATATCATGGGTACTGTGGGTGGTGGAGAAGTAGAAAACCGTGTGATCAAGGAAGCTATCAAAGCGATGAACGATAAAACTCCACGGTTGTTGGCATATAATATGGCTAATCCAGAACGTGGAGATCCTGGTATCTGTGGTGGTCAAGTGGAGATTTACGTGGAGCCCATTATACCTAAACCTGTTTTAGTCGTAGTTGGAGTGGGGCATGTGGGTAAGGCAGTCGCCCATCTGGCAAAATGGATGGGATTTATTGTCGCCGTAACTGATGATCGACCAGAATTTTGTACTCCACAGGCAGTGCCTGAGGCGGATGAGTTTTATCCAATACCTTTGGAGGAACTCTCAAGTCATTTAAATATCACTCCCTGGACCTCCATCGTTTTAACTACACGGGGGATGGATGTGGATGTTCGCGGCCTGCCATCCTTGTTGGAAACTCATGCAGCCTATATTGGTGTAATCGGATCTAAGAGACGTTGGGCAACCACAACAAAAAAGCTTCTGGATGCAGGTGTACCGGCTAAGCTGGTTGACGGAGTACACTCTCCTATCGGTTTGGAAATTCACGCTGAAACCCCAGAAGAAATCGCTGTGAGCATAATGGCAGAGATCATTAAGTTGCATGCGCCTTAAGTGGAGATGTTATGTGGCAAGATTATCATAGCGTAGTTTCAATCAATGATGCTGTACGAATACTGGCTGAGGAGGGTCAAGAAGCGCGGATTATTGCAGGTGCAACTGATTTAATGCTGGAAATGGAGCGAGGGGTTAGAAAAGGGATAAGGACATTAATCGATGTGACGCGGATAAATGGGTTGGACCAGATTAAAATGGATGAGAATAATTTAATCCACCTAGGCCCACTTGTGACCCATGGTCAATGTGCTGCCTCGAAAATTATTATTGAGCAGGCATTTCCGCTAGCAAAAGCTTGTTTGGAGGTTGGCGCTCCACAAATTAGAAATCGAGGCACCATTGCGGGCAATTTAATTACTGCTTCACCGGCAAATGACACTATACCACCACTTATAGGTTTAAATGCAAAGGTGGTACTTCAATCCATACATAGTGTGCGCGAAGTCCCTCTGGAAGAATTCTATACTGGCGTAAGACGTAATGTCATGCAGGCTGATGAAATGTTGGTTGATATTAACTTCCCAGCATTAAAATCCAATCAGCATGGAACATTTTATAAGCTGGGTTTGAGAAAAGCCCAGGCGATATCACTGGTTAATTGTGCTGCTATTCTAACTTTCGATGGTTTGCAAATTAAGGATGCAATAATCACTTTAGGAGCTGTTGCCCCTTTGATTGTGCATGCCAAAGAAGCCGAGGGCTTTTTACAAGGCAGGATGATTGATGATGAGGTAATCGAAAAAGCTGCTGAGTTATCACAAGCCGCTGCCCGACCTATTGGAGATATTAGGAGCTCACAGGAATATCGACTTGAGATGGTGCGCGTATGTGTAAAACGGGTGTTAAGTATTTTGGCAAAGGAAGAAGAGAGAATTGGATATCCAAAACACCCGGTATTGCTTCGTGCTTGTACAGATCGACATGGATATCATTTTAATGAGTTTGAAGGGCTAAAACAAAGCATACACCATAAATCAGGGCAAATGGATCCAGCAATCGAAACAAAAATCAATGGCAAAGAATACAAAATCTATTCAGGTCACAATAAGTCGTTGTTGAGGTTGTTGCGTGAGGATGCTAGATTGATCGGCACAAAGGAAGGTTGTGCCGAGGGTGAGTGCGGAGCATGTACCGTATTTCTGGATGGAATGGCGGTGATGAGCTGTTTAGTGCCGGCTGTTCGTGCGCACGGGGCACATATTGTGACGATTGAGGGCATCGTGCGGGAAGGTAAATTGCATCCAGTCCAACAAGCTTTCATTGATAAAGGAGCTGTCCAGTGTGGTTATTGCACTCCAGGTTTTATTATGTCTTCAGTAATGTTACTGGATGAAATTAAACGACCAAACCATGATGAAATCAAGGAAGCAATTAGTGGTAATTTATGTCGCTGTACCGGATATTACTCTATTGTGGCTGCTGTAGAACAAGCTGCACAAAATAATTGATCCAGGTCATGTATTTGGTTCACAGAATTCGGAGGTGAATAATGGGTTTCTCATCACAACAGTATCGTCGAGGACAGAAAGAAAAACCATGGAAGGTTAATCCAGTGTGGCGAGGTATTGGGTGTTTTTTAGTTCTCCTTATCCCAATCATGTCTTGGTATGGGACGACATTATTTTTCCAAAGTAATAAGAAGATCGTACTACCCTGGGAGCTAACTACTGTAGTAGCTATCCCATACACCCGAATAATTGAGGTAGATAAGGTAATTACACCCATTAATCGATATTTTGATGCTACTGGGTTGGTTTTTGGTCAAATATTTTTTACCATCATCTTATCCTTTATTGGGTTTGGGGTGTTTGCGTTTATATATTCTCTATTATATAAGATCGCGGGTCCACCTCGATACGGACCATTTGACGTACCTCCAAATAGAGTACGAAGGTAAAAAAATAAATGGAGAGAACAGTACCCAGCACTGCTTCAGAAGAAGTTGAATTATATCTTCGTACTTATTATTCTTTATTACGCACCTCAGCTGATGTGCAGATCCAGTCGTTAGAAGAAGCTCACGCAGGTATGAAATCATTGTTACACCCATTCGTGCGGGAAACAGTTCCGGATATGTCGGCATTTTTGTATTGTTTGCTCAGACTGCCAGCATGTATCCATAAAGTTAAGGTGGTAGTTTTAGGTCAAAGCATTGAGGTATTTTCTAGGGCAGGTTTCAACGATATCGAAAGCTGGGAACCGGTTATTGCTACCGCCCGTCGAAGGCGGTGCTTTTTTAATGGAGAAAATATATTAGCATGTTTCATTGCCAGTGTAAGTGATATTGATGATGTTATTCCTATCCTAACAGCATATCAAATCGAATGGAATAAGATCCATTTATTGAGTAAACGTAATTCCACTCTTTTATCGCGTGAGCATTCTCTTAATACGATTCAGGGTATTGAGATGTACGAGTTAGCACAAACTTTGAGTATCCCGTTGGAAGATGTAGAACGCCTAAAAACGGTGTGGGGAAAGGATTTTGAGAACAATCTCTATCAAATTGCTGCAACACCTCGTAGACTAAAAGTCAGGTTATTGAATGGATCTCTGGTTGAATACCGTCGGGCAACTGATATTTGGTGGGAGCGTATTGCTCAGACATGTGAGGAGTTGATCAATCGACCTGTTTATTTTATTTCCAGCAACCCACATAGTCTGGTAAATCTGATTTCGGGATATGCGTTTAAAAATAAAAAGAAGCTGATCGATTATTTGAATGAAACCAATAATCATGAGTTGCAAGGTGAATGGGAAAATATCCAGGCCCAGCAGGTCATATCAAGCCAGGAAAATTTCTTATACTACATTTTGAAAAAATTTCAGCAAACGAGTCAAGGACTTGCATTTGTAAATGATCAACTAGATGCAGAAATTGACTGCGGTATACTGCGCGTTTCAAGTGAACATAGCTTTGACGTCGATGCACAGATTATCGAGCTAAATCGTATCTGCCCTGATACTCTCGATCAAAGGTTACAAGACGGTGATCTATCCTTTCTAGCGAAGAGTGATGCTGTCCTTTTGAATATTGATTATCCCTTGGGGATGGCAGCTTATAATATCTTGTCGGAGGTCTCCGAGCATGTTGAGAGGATTTTAGGAATCTATATTATGGGGAAGTCTGCTTCCTTAAATGGGGCGATCGGAGATATAGTTGTTCCCAATGTTGTCCATGATGAACATTCTAAAAATACCTATCTCTTTCAAAATTGTTTTAGCGCGGCACGTGTAACGCCTTACTTGATGTATGGAACGGTGCTTGATAATCAAAAATGTGTTTCTGTACGCGGGACATTTCTGCAGAACTCACGTTATATGGAAGTATTTTACCGTGAGGGGTATACCGATATCGAGATGGAGGCTGGTCCATATTTATCTGCTGTCTATGAAATGTATCGTCCCCAAAGACATCCGGTAAATGAAATTGTCAATCTTTATGAAGTACCCTTTGACGTTGGAATCATTCATTACGTTTCGGATAATCCCATGGGGAAAGGGAAAAATCTGGGGGCAGGGAGTCTATCTTATTATGGCATGGACTCGACGTACGCATCGTCGATCGCGGTACTGCGACGAATATTTCAATTGGAGAAAATCAGAATTAATCAATAAAAGGGGAATTAGTTAAAATAAATTCGACATTCACCTCAATCAAGATGTAATTTTCATTATAGAAAAACCCAAAATCATGTAAATCGACGGAGACCGTGGGGGTAAAAATTCTTAATTATATTTTTTACCCTTTTTCCCCATCCAACCGGGAAGCCATCTACAGAAATCAAGATCCAACCATCTTCACCTGAATTTGGGAAACTTTCTCCTGAAAAATAGGAAGAAATTCGTTTATCATCGAGTGTAAGCGGAAGGATGTGTTTTGCCTGATCAAATATAATACCCATTGCCAAAGAGTGTGACGGCCTGAAGCGTTCCTTATTGATTGACCCCAACCACCATCCAGGACGAATTACATGAAGACCTGTCAGATTGGGCGTATCGTCCATCAGGTAGTAAATGTAAGATCCATCTATTGTTAACTTTGAGCTTTCAAATGCTTTGGTCAGATTAGCTCGATAAAACTCATCCAAAATGGATTTGATCTTACCTAGGCCCTTAATTCTTGAAAGCCGATCTAAATACAAGCCCGCTTTATTTTGACCATTTTCCAGATACTTTGCTGAAGATTCACGCTTAATCAATAAGGCAATAAAATGGCCTTCCCCTTGGGTGCGGTGGGGCCAAATTCGAACCGCATGATTTAACCGATCCTCCGGTGGGAGACCGATCCATTCTGGTTTGGCAGGGTAATAGCCTGGGGCATGGGAAAATATATCAAGATTAAACTCTGGATGATGCGATAAAAATCCGTCAATGACCGCTTCATTCTCATCGGGTGAATATGTACAGGTGGTATAAGCAATGTGTCCACCTGGCTTGATCAATCGTGCTGCTTGTTCAAGGATAGCCGATTGCCGAATGGCACAGCTACGTGCTAGCTCGGGCTTCCATTCCGTGCGAGCGACCTCGCTTTTTCGGAACATACCTTCGCCTGAACATGGAACATCGAGCATCACCCGATCAAAATATTCACCAAAATAGTCTGCCAATCTTTGAGGGGTCTCATTCAGCACGACAGCATTAGTTACACCACTCCGTTCTAGATTTTCAACCAAATCCCATACACGTTTTGGGTGGATTTCGTTGGCAACCAATAGACCGGTATTATTCATTAATGCAGCTAGATGAGTGGCTTTCCCGCCTGGGGCAGCAGCAATATCGAGCACTTTTTCGCCGGGATAAGGTGCTAATGTTTCAGCGGCAGCCATCGCTGATGGCTCCTGTAAATAATACAAACCTGCGCTATGGTAAGGATGTGTACCAGGCGAGACTTGAACGGTTCCTCCCTCGTCAGTGCCTACAATGAAACCACTTGAACACCATGGAACAGGTGAAAGTTTTAATGGTGATTTTTGTATGAATTCATTGGTTGTTATTTTAAGGGTATTGACTCTTAACCCTGTTATTGCCGGAAGGCTAAGGCTGGAAAAGAAGTCACTGAATTCACTTCCCAACAATCCTTCCATTTTGTCTAAAAATGCTATTGGAAAATCCATATCTACAATTAGCGGGTATTTCATCGAATATCAGGGTTATATCTAATAGGCAACGAAGTTATTAAATGATGCTTCTCCCGATCTGGTCGAAAGCTTGATTATCAGCTTTTGGTTCTGGGCTGGTTGGGTAATTTTCTGCAAAATGGTAGCATCTTTGGGCCCCAAGCATCGAATAACCGACCGAGACGTGATTATTCGATAAGCAGGACAGGGAATTGATTCAGATAGGATCATTTTTCTTGAATCGATTTATCCGTGAGAGATAGTGTTTTATCCAGGATATCGAATCCTTCCGCCAGCTGTTCTTCGGTGATGATCAATGGCGGGATGATCAATAAGGTATGCCAATGGACATCCAAATAGAGTCCTTTTCCTAATAGCGCTTTTCTCAAGTCTATCATTTCCTGACTGCTGCTATTCCATGGAGCGAGCGGTTCTTTCGTTTTACGATTGCGCACGAGCTCGATTATTCCAAACAGTCCAATGGATCGTACCTCACCGATGGATGGGTGTTGCTCTCCTAAATCTATCAGCATCCGGTGAAGTACGGGACCCATCTCTTGGGTATGTTCAATGAGATGGTCCTCCTGCATCACTTTGATATTAGCAATCGCAGCGGCGAGAGAAATGGGATGAGAAGTATAAGTTAACCCACCCTGGTAGGTAACATTATTATATGCAGCTGCTATCTCTGGCTTCATTCCTACCGCGCCAAGAGGCGCATAGGCTGAGGTGAGACCTTTTGCCATGGTCATTAGATCGGGCACAATATTCCAATGATCGACCGCGAACCACTTACCGGTTCGACCGAATCCACTCATGACTTCGTCAGCGATAAGTAGAATATGATACTTATCACAAATTGCGCGTACACCTTGCATATATCCTTCTGGTGGAATGATAATCCCATTTATACCCGTGACAGATTCCAGCAGGATCGCCGCGATTGTATTGGGACCTTCATATTGAATTATTTCCTCTAGGTGGTTTAGATAATCCAGGGAGAACTCAACTTCAGAAATGTTCGGATTTGTGCGATGGAACGTTGATCGATATCGATAGGGATCAAGGAAATGTACGATCCCTGGCATCAAACTCGGTTCCCATGGAAGGCGTCTTGGGTCGCCTGTCAGAGCCATCGCTCCAGCAGTAGCGCCATGGTATGAGCGATAGCGGGTGAGGATTTTATGTTTGCCAGTGTAACCGCGTGCCAGCTTGACGGCATTTTCATTGGCGTCGGCACCCCCCAGAGTGAACATGAAGTGGTCAAGGTTACCAGGTGTGATTTCTGTCAACATATTTCCCAAAATTGCCCGTGGTTTGGTCGCCATTCCAGGAGCAGCATAAGGCAATGATTTCGCTTGTTCAATGATTGCATTGATCACGCGTTCATCACCATGGCCAATGTTCACGCACATCGTCATTGAGTTGAAATCTAGGTAGCGTTTTCCATTAGCATCCCAAAAATAGACTCCTTTCGCACGTGTTACCGGGATTGGGGAAACCTTTGCCTGGGCTGACCATGTCCAAAAACTGTGTTCCATAGCTATCGGTAGAATTTCTGAATCAGGGATATCAAACATGTTGACCTCATTCGAGATTTTGATCGGTGATTTACTATTGTCCAGATAGTGTAATGGCAGGTGTTATTTGGGTCAAGTGTTATTGTCAAGAATTAGCGGGTACTATGTGACAAGCAATGGATCCAAACAAGTAGATCCAAGCGGTATAATCCGGAAGTTATGAACCGGAAGCACATAATGGCCTACATCGAGGTTACCTTTGCAGTGATTGTCTGGGGGGCATCATTTATTGCGACAAAACTTGCACTACGAGATCTACTCCCGGTGACGGTTGTATGGCTTCGATTCGCCATCGGCGTCATTATCCTTGGGATTGCCTCAAGAATGAGGCAACAATTCTCATTGCCTCAAAAGCAAGAGTGGTTTTATTTTGGGCTATTGGGATTTTTAGGAATAACATTCCACCAATGGCTGCAATCCACCGGTCTACAAACGGTTCAAGCGTCAACCACGGCCTGGATTGTGGCAACCACACCCGTATTTATTGCAATCCTTAGCTGGTTATTTTTACATGAAAAACTTAGTTGGCTACAGGTCTCAGGAATAATCCTGGCAGCATTGGGAGTGCTGTTAGTAGTTAGCAAAGGAAATATCGGTGGACTGTTTAGTGGTCACTTTGGCACACCTGGAGATATCTTGATTTTAATCAGCGCTCCTAATTGGGCAGTATTTTCAATCTTATCAAGTCGAGGCCTAAAAAAGTACCAATCGACGCAGATGATGTTTTTTGTCATGACAATCGGGTGGATATTTACAACAATCCTATTCATTACTGGGGGAGGTATTTCTGATCTAGGTCACTTAACCTGGTCAAGTATTTTCGGTGTCAGTTTTTTGGGAATATTCTGCTCAGGTCTGGCGTATATTGCCTGGTATGACGGGCTTCAGGCATTACCAGCATCGCAGATTGGTGCTTTCTTATATATGGAACCACTAGTGGCTGTTATCGTTGCCTGGGCAATTTTGGGTGAGAGCATACTACTCATAACGCTAGGAGGAGGAGTGATCATCTTATTTGGGGTGAGATTAGTGCAAATTACAAAAAAGATCCACTCGCCCCAAGAATGAAAGTTTGACTTTCCTTATAAATTCAAGTACACTCATAAATTGCATTTTGATTACTATTTTGGAGGGATTCGTTGATGCTTGAAGCACCCGCTCATGAATATGATTTTAGTAAGGCTTTCTCCAAAAACCGGATAACCGGTCTGTGGAGAATGATGAGCGGTTTTCGGTTGCAGTATGCTGGAGCGACTATCAGCCTTGCGGTTGCCGCATCCTCGAAGACGGCTACCTTTCTATTACTGCGTTATTTTATCGATAAAGTATTGGATCAAGGCAATTATGGGTTAGGTGGGGATCTTAATCGTACCCTGATTATCATTGCGCTCGGGTTTTTAGGATTAGCTAGCCTGGAGGGAAGCTTTAGCTACTTCTCTGGTAGATTGGCGGCATACACTGCTGAAGGAATTACCCGCCGGCTTAGAAATTATCTATTTGACCATATCCAACATCTTGACTTTTCATACCATGATAAGACTCCGACTGGTGAGTTGATCGAACGCTGCACCTCCGATGTGGACGCTCAACGCAGATTTTTTAGTGAGCAAGCCATCGGGGTGGGGAGAATCGTATTGCTCTTTGTGATCAACTTCGCGGCCATAATGGAATTAAGTACAAAATTAGCATTAATATCCATCATCATTGTGCCAATCATCATCGTGACTTCGGTATGGTTCTTCCGGAGGGTTACGAAGGCTTACGAAGCCTATCAGGAGCAGGAAGCAATATTATCCACCACTTTGCAGGAAAATCTTGCTGGTGTGCGTGTAGTCAAGGCATTTGCCAGGCAAGATTATGAGATGAACAAGTTTAATACAGAAAATTGGGAGAAATATCGACGTGGTAGGAAATTACTTACCATGCAATCTCTCTTTTGGCCTATCTCAGATATCGCTTGTAGTTTTCAGATGCTTACCGGTTTCTTTATCGCTGCCACTATGGCAATCAATGGGCAGATCACTATTGGCACTTACCTGGCATATGCAGGATTGGTGGGATGGTTAATCTGGCCTATGCGTAACCTTGGACGGCTAATCGTGCAGACTTCTACAGGGTTAGTCTCTTATGGCCGTGTGATGGAAATTATTAAGCAAAAACGCGAGCCATTAACCGAAGGTGCATTTCACCCCAATCGGTCACTTCGTGGTGAGTTAATATTTGATAAAGTGGGTTTCGCTTATGAGAATAATCCTCCTGTATTACAAGATATCAGCTTTACCTGTCAACCAGGTCAGGTGGTGGCATTATTAGGTTCAACCGGATCCGGTAAGACTACTCTGGTAAATTTACTCCCTCGATTCTATGACTACACCTCGGGAAGTATAAAACTGGATGGTGTGGAATTGAAAGATTATCCCAGAGAATATCTACGCAGCCAGGTCGGGATTGTAGAACAGGAACCGTTTCTTTTCTCCCGCTCAATCCGAGAAAATATTACCTATGGTGTGGGTCGGGATGTGCCACAGGTTGATATTGAAAATGCAGCCTCTTCAGCTGCAATACATGATGTGATTATTACCTTTCCCAATGAATACGATACGCTAGTTGGAGAAAAGGGTGTAACACTCTCAGGAGGTCAAAAGCAACGCGTTACAATTGCTCGTACTATATTAAAGGATTCATATATATTAATTCTTGATGATTCCACCTCTTCGGTCGACACAGAGACTGAATCGTACATCCGTGAAGCTCTAACAGGGCTAACCCCAAAAAGGACAACATTCATTATCGCCCACCGCATTCAAAGTGTGATGGGAGCTGACCTGATCCTCGTCATGGAAAAAGGCAGGATAATTCAAAAAGGGACACACGAAGACCTTTTTACACAGGATGGTATGTATCGAAAGATTTACGACCTTCAGACTCGAATCGATGAGGAGCTGGAGATGGAAATTGCACAAAGTAGTATCTCGAGAGATTAAATTGTGGCTGAAATCGAACTAGAAGAAGATGAATATACCAGTCAGATAACGGGGAAAACTCTCCTCCGGATCTTAGGACTCACAAGACCCCACTGGCGCTGGGTTGCTGGATTCTGGGTAATGATTGCTTTCACATCCATCCTGGATGCAGTATTCACTTATCTTAACAAAGGTATTATCGACCAGGGGATTGTCGCCCAAAATCATCAAGCGCTGGTTCGAATTCTAAGCTTGTATGGGGGATTAATATTAGTTCAGGCGGGGTGTGTATTCTCATTCATTTTCTTGGCAGGTGTCTTGGGAGAGCGAATTCAGTATGACTTGCGTAGATCTATGTTTAATCATCTCCAGGAATTATCATTAGCCTTTTATAGCCAAACTTCAGTGGGTAGGTTGATTGCACGCGTGACCTCGGATTCTGGTCGTGTCTCAGATCTCGTTACGTGGGGTTTGGTGGATAGCACATGGGCAGTCATGAATATTACCACCTCGACAATCTTTATGATGATCATCAATTGGCGGCTGGCGTTAATTGTTTTGGTGACTATACCCATTCTGCTCGCTATTGCAATTCAATTTCGAAAGCGAATTTTAGTTGAGTTCCGAAAATCTCGCCGAGCTAACTCGAAAATTACTGGGTCATATAACGAGAATATTAGTGGGGTCAGGGTGGTGAAAGCATTGGGGAGAGAAGATGAAAACCTAAAGGAATTTAAGCTGCTGACCGATGAAATGTATCGCTCCAGTTATCATGCAGCATGGTTATCAGCATTATTCCTGCCTACGGTACAAATCATATCTGCACTGGCATTAGGCTTCATTGTGTGGTATGGAGGATTACAAGCTAATGTGGGGATAATGACCATCGGTGGGATTCAAGCATTTGTCAGCTACCTGACCTTTATGATGTGGCCTATCCAAGACCTGGCGCGAGTATATGCTGAGATGCAACATTCCATTGCTTCAGCTGAACGCATCTTTACCTTGCTAGATACTGTTCCTGAAGTTTATGATCGTCCAGGCTCGATTGATCCGGGAACGATCAGAGGAACGATCGAATTTGATCATGTGGACTTCACTTATGAGGACGGAAAACCTGTCCTGACCGATTTCTCTTTGAAAGTGGAACCTGGCGAAATGATTGCTTTGGTTGGACCAACCGGTGGCGGAAAAAGCACCATCATCAATCTGCTCTGCCGTTTTTATGAGCCAAAGCGAGGCGTGATTCGCTACAATGGGCACGATTATACTGAGTTCACGATGTACAGCATTCAATCTCGAGTGGGAATCGTGCTGCAAACTCCCCACTTATTTTCTGGGACGATAAGGGAAAATATTCGTTATGGATGCTTGAATGCCACCAATGCAGACATCGAAGAAGCATCTAAGTTAGCGGGAGCCCATGATTTCATCACAAATTTTGAGAAAAAGTACGAGCAGAACGTTGGTGAGGGTGGAAACCTTCTTTCAGTCGGACAAAAACAGCTTGTAAGTATCGCAAGAGCTATATTGGCAAATCCGGATATTTTCATTATGGATGAAGCCACAAGCTCAGTGGACACACTCACGGAAGCCCTCATCCAACGAGGAATGGAAAACCTAATGCGAGGACGAACAAGCTTTATAGTTGCTCATCGTCTATCAACAATCAAACGGGCTAACAGGATCATCGTGGTCGAAGATGGTTGTATCACTGAAATGGGTACACACGCTGAATTATTACGTGCGAGAGGGCATTACTATCGATTATATACTCAGCAATTCCGCGAAGAGCTTGAGAAGGAATACGATCCATTTCTCTCACAGGAAACACCTTTACCTGCAGATTGATTTTGCATCCATTACCTTCTAAATTCAGTTCCCTTCTATTGATATTGGAGGGAATTTTTTATATAGATTGAACTTGCTTGCAGAGTATAATATTTGTGGGACGAAAAAAGATAGGATGTTATACCTTCGGAGCAAGATATGACTATCATCGGAAAACCTATTAATCGCATCGATGCTCGGGGTAAAGTGATCGGGGAGACGCTTTACCCAGGCGATATAAACATGCCTGGTCAAGTATCGATGAAGATTTTGTTCGCTGGGCGACCACATGCTGTCATACGATCGATTGATACTTCCCAAGCGGATGCACTGCCAGGTGTAATTGCCACTTTTACTGCAAAGGATATACCAATTAATGAATATGGGTTGATTTACAATGACCAGCCTGTGTTGTGCGGTCCGGGATCCAGCAAACCATATACAGATCGCGTGCGTTTTATTGGAGATCAAATGGCGCTTGTGGTTGCCGAGACGGAAGACATTGCAGCTAAAGGTCGCGACCTGATCAAGGTTGAGTACGAGGATCTACCAATCGTTACAGATATGGTTAAAGCCATGCAGGAGGATGCGATTTTATTGCATCCAGATCGTGGTTCGAATATATTCTGTCATTACCGCATCCGCAAAGGAAATGTAGAGGATGGATTTGCTAGAGCAGAAGTCATTATCGAAGGAGAATATCATACACCAAGTCAAGAACACGCTTATCTACAGCCTGAAGCAGGGTTAGGATATATAGATGGGGAAGGTCGTGTGACTGTGCAAGTCGCGGGTCAATGGACTCATGAAGACCAGCAGCAGATCGCCCATGCGCTGAATATTCCAGTAGAGGAAGTTCGAGTAATTTATCCTGCCATCGGTGGTGCTTTTGGGGGCCGGGAGGATATGTCAGTTCAAATTGTTTTAGCACTCGCAGCCTGGAGATTGCATCAACGAGGGGTAAACCGACCCATAAAGATCATTTGGAGCAGGGAAGAATCTATTACCGGTCATCATAAACGACATCCTTACATCATAAAAACACGGTGGGGCGCCAGTAATGCAGGAAAAATATTGGCCGCAGAGGTTGAAGTTATCGCAGATGGGGGTGCTTATGCCTATACTTCTACGAAAGTGTTGGGTAATGCAACCCTTATGTGCACGGGACCTTATGGAATCCCCAATGTAAAAGTTGATTCATACGCAGTGTATACCAATAACCTTCCAAATGGTGCATTCAGAGGCTTTGGTGGACCTCAAGGTGCATTTGCTGCTGAAACCCAAATGAATCGCCTGGCTGAAAAGCTTGGGATGGATCGAGTAAAGATCCGTCGAAAAAATTTATTAACAGAAGGAGCTTTTTTATCCGTTGGAACTCCACTACCTAAAGGCGTGACCATTGGAAAAGTGGTTGAAAAATGCGGTATTGAAGTAAGCAAATCCAAGATATCTCAACAAGCCTCCAGTAAACCTCACCTATTGCGAGGGACGGGTTTTGCGTGTGCTTTTAAAAATGTGGGGTTTTCTTTTGGTGCTCCTGAACAATCCATTGCCACTGTAGAAATTCTGGGAAGTGCTGAGATTGAGCAGGTTGTCTTGCACCATGCTGGAGCAGATGTAGGGCAAGGTGCCCATACCATTATGGTACAGATGGCAGCGGAAACCCTTGGGATGCCAATAGAAAAAATCCGCCTTATCACATCTGATACTGCATTCACTGAAGATTCTGGCAGTGCGTCAGCTTCACGAATGACGTTTATGGCAGGAAATTCGATCAAAGGTGCTTGTGAACTCGCATTCGAAAAGTGGAAGGCAGAAGAACGTCCGGCAATTGCAACTTACCAATATAGGCCTCCCCGAACAACTCCAATGGATCCACAGACTGGTAAATCGGATCCGAATTTTGCCTACGGATATGTAGCCCAGGGAGTGACCCTTGAGGTGGATGTGGAAACCGGATTAATTCATATTTTGGAAGTGATTTCTGTGAATGACGTGGGACGAGCCGTGAACCCACTAAATGTTCAAGGTCAAATTGAAGGGGGCGTGGTGCAAGCAATGGGATATGCGATTCTAGAAAATTTTATTCAAAAAGATGGGTTTGTATTAACTCCATTATTATCAACTTACTTGATTCCAACCGTACAAGATGTACCAGATCAAATCAAAGCGGTCATTCTGGAATATGCAGACCCAATTGGTCCTTACGGCGCTAGAGGAATGGCAGAGATGCCATTCCTACCTTTCGCGCCGGCCGTAATCGATGCTCTGCACCAGGCGACAGGTGTTTGGTTTTTTGAATTTCCAATCACTCCAGAGCGTGTACTAAGGGGCTTGGGAAGATTATGGTCGTCTTAATTCGTGGCGGTGGAGATCTGGCAAGTGGAGTGGCATTACGTCTGCATAAATCTGGTTTTAAGGTAGTAATAACAGAATTATCTAAACCGCTCGCAGTCAGGCGGTTGGCAAGCTTTAGTGAAGCTATCTATACTGGGGAAATGACTTTGGAAGGTATCGTCGCTAAACGGGTCAATGAGATCGATGACCCATTACGAATACTGCAGCTTCTATCGAAAGGTCGGGTGCCTGTAATCATCGATCCTGAAGGTAAATCAATCCAGTCTATCCATCCAACCGTGATAGTGGATGCTCGCATGTTAAAAGCTGCCCCTGAGGCATTTAGACATACAGCCAAATTATACGTTGGATTAGGCCCGGGATTCATTGGAGGGGCGAATTGCCACGCAGCGATCGAAACACAACGGGGACCCTGGCTCGGAAGGGTTCTGTGGGATGGTCCAACCCAATCTGATAGTGGGATTCCCGAGCCAGTGGGAGAGAAAAAAACGGAAAGGGCACTATATGCTCCTATTGATGGATCATTGATGTCGATTAAGACCATTGGTGATCTAGTTCTGGAGGGCGAGTTGATCGCTGAGATCAATGGTCAGCCAATCAATGCACCATTTAACGGTGTATTACGCGGTTTGATTCATCCAGATGTAGTTGTGCATCAAGGGATGAAAATCGGAGATCTGGACCCCAGGAATGATCCCGAGCTGTGCAATCATGTCTCTGATAAAGCACTCGCGATTGGAGGGGGGGTTCTCGAGGCAATCCTGTCAAAACCTGAGCTACGGCCTCACTTATGGACGTAATGTGATCACATTTGATATTCACACTGGTTATTGGATTAGTCCTGGTGAATTTGTAGAATTTCCATGCAGATAATCAAAGCACTCAGGTATACGCAGCCATCAAGCATGGCTTTTGTGGGTGCTGGAGGCAAGACGACTGCATTGTTCAGGGTTGCCAGAGAATTATTGACAGCTTCATTCAATGAAAGGTCATTTGAAACTATTCTGGTAACAACCACCACTCATTTGGGTGCCTGGCAGTCAGGGAAGGCAGATCATTTTGTTACAGTAAATTCATCCTCGGATATTGCACATCTTGATCAGGTTTTGCCAAAAGGGGTTGTGCTCATCACTGGTCAGGAAAAAGACAATCTCCTGGATGGATTAACGCCAAGACTGATACAGAGAGTACGATCGCTTGCAGAAGGCCACAATCTCCCTTTATTAATAGAATCTGATGGGTCGCATGCTTGTCCACTAAAAGCGCCAGCCGCACATGAGCCAGCCATTCCTGATTTTACGAAGAGTGTCGTCGTAGTAGCCGGTTTACAAGGTTTGGGAAAACCGCTAACGAAAGAATGGGTACACCGACCGGAAATATTTGTGGAACTCTCTGGTTTACATCCTGGAGAAAAAGTTACAGGGAACGCATTAGTTAAGGTCTTGTTGAATAAAGAAGGGGGTTTAAAAAATATACCATCCGGTGCACGCAGGATTGTATTACTGAATCAGGCTGATAATCCAAGATTGCAAGCACAAGCCAAAACGATTTCTGACCAGTTAATTCCTGGTTTTCATTCAAGTATCATTACATCTCTTATAGGGAATAATTTAGGATTTCCAAATTATCCAGATAAAGTACTTGATCAAAAAGAAGGAATTCTTGCAGTGTTCGAACAGATTGGGGGCATAATTTTAGCAGCAGGTGGGTCAAGTCGATTTGGCGAACCAAAACAATTATTACTTTGGAAAGACCAACCATTGATCAGGCATGTGGCAGTCGCCGCATTGAAAGCTGGGCTTTCCCCAGTGGTAGTCGTAGTCGGCTCTTCGGGTGAGGAAGTACGTTCAGTGTTAAACGATTTACCCTTGCGCATAGTCAATAATACAGCTTGGGAAAATGGCTTGAGCTCATCCATTATATCTGGCATTTCATCATTACCAAAGGAAATTGGAGGGGCTGTCTTTCTGCAAGGTGATCAACCACAGATTCCTTATTCTCTTATTAAAAGTTTGGTTGAAGCGCATCAAACAACATTAAACCCCATTATTGCTCCACAAATTGATGGGCAACGAGGCAATCCTGTGTTATTTGATTCCAGTATCTTCTCTAAGCTACTTTCACTGGAAGGTGATATGGGAGGCAGAGTGTTGTTCAGGCAATTTCAAATTCAATGGGTGATCTGGCATGACGCGAAAGTATTATTAGATATCGATACACCGGAGGATTACAATAAATTTCTAGAAATATATCATCAGAATGAGGAGCTGGAATGATTTCAGCTATTATATTAGCTGCAGGGCAATCCACGCGTATGGGTCAGCAGAAAATGCTGTTACCTTGGGGTCAAACCACAGTAATTGGCAAAATCGTCTCAACAATATTGCAGGCTGGAGTAATTGATATACATTTGGTGACAGGAGAATCTCATAATAAACTGGAAAAAATTTTAATAGAATTTAAAATTGAGTTCATCTTTAATAAAGATTACAGCAATGGTGAGATGCTCACCTCGTTCCAGGTTGGACTCACAGGTGTGGGTGTAGAGACTGAAGCAGCGTTAGTAGTGCTTGGAGATCAACCCCAGATAGAATCTAATATTGTCCAGGCTATCGTAGATAGATATATATCAACTCATCATCCTATCATTGTACCTAGCTACAATATGCATAGAGGACATCCCTGGTTGATCGAGAAATCTTACTGGAAGGAGATTTTCAATCTCATGCCTCCCCATACGTTACGAGATTTTTTAACTATGCACAATGAGGTTATTGATTATATAAATGTCGAAACTCCGAGCATAATCCAAGATCTGGATACCCAAAAAGATTATTCCAAATATAAACCCTGAATTGCGCCTGAGAAAATTGCCCTTGCAATCTTACCTATCTTGTGCTATGGTTTAATTTACTGCTTACAAGTACGAATAATGTTTGGGACATTTTCGGGATCGATGGTCTATTAGAAATTTGTAATATAGATGACCTAATGAATATGTATAAGAATTTCATTATTATAAAAATTCAACCCGGAATATACGTCCATAAAGTGTGAAAGTTAAAGGATGTCTGTTATTCGAGCATTTGTCGCCATAGATCTATCATTAGATATCCAACATCGGTTGGAGGATGTGCTACAGAATTATAAATCTCAGCTGGTGAATATCCCAATTCGCTGGGTAGCTGCTACGAATATCCATCTAACCTTAAAATTCTTGGGCGATGTATCGTTATCCAATTTAAATATTCTCACTGATATGCTCCAAACAGAAATCTCTACTCATCATCAATTCGATATTAGTGTAGGCGGGTCCGGAGCATTCCCAAATATACGCCAGCCGCGTGTTATTTGGGTTGGGGTTGAGGCTCCCCCTGAGCTTACCGCAATTCAAAATGGGATAGAGACAACTACAGCACGATTGGGATATGCACGTGAAGACAGGGCATTTTCCCCGCATTTAACCCTCGGCAGAGTATCTCGAAATGCAACCTCACAAGATGTTAAGGCTATATCAAAAGCACTTGAGGCGATCAGGGTTGGCTTTTTGGGAGCCAATTGTGTTGAAAAGGTTTATTTATATCGCAGTGACCTGCAACCAACAGGTGCGGCATATACGCAAATATTTTCATCATCCTTGATAAAATAGAGATGAATTTTGTCTAACGAGGTGAAATCTGGGAACATTAGATGTCGCACGTGAAATTATCAATCATTTAGAGGAGAAAAAAGGTGAAAATCTGGTCTTAATCGATATAAAGAACTTGGCTGTATTTGCTGATTACTTTATTATCTGCTCTGGTACCAGTGATCGTATGCTACATGCCTTAGCCAATTCAGTAATGGAGTTTATACATACGAATTATCAATGGTCAGTTCGCACAGAGGGAGAGCCCCGCGAAGGTTGGATTCTTATCGATGCAGGGGATATCATCGTGCATCTATTTTCACCTGAACAGAGAAATTATTATAAACTTGAGGATCTCTGGTCTCATGGGAAAATTCTGCTTCATTTACAATAAATTGTTTAAATAATATGAATGAATGAGATCGATTACAACATTCGCACAGCTATGCCTTCTGATCGATCTCGATTAGCAAATCTGATCCATTTTGGTGCTTATATTCACCAACACCTAGATTGGAAGGCCCCATTGGATTGGATTGGCAGTAAACCATATCTCCTGGTGGAAAAAGAGGGTGATTTATTTGCTACTTTAGCTTGTCCTCCAGATTTACCAGAAATAACTTGGATTCGGTTATTTGCAGCTAATTCTCTAATCAACGTAGGACAGGCCTGGAAACTCCTTTGGAATGCAACAAATGAGGAATTATCTCAGATTGGTAAAATTCAAGTTGCTGCGATCTCTCTACAAAGCTGGTTTAATGAGTTACTGGAAGAGAGTGAATTCGAGCACTCTGATGATGTAATCGTTTTGATGTGGGACAGCACAACCTCATTACCAAAACCCGACCCGTCTAGTATTACGATTCGTCCAATGATACCGGAAGACCTGGAAACAATCGAGATAATCGATCATGAAGCCTTCGGTACGATTTGGAAAAATTCTCTTGAATCCTTAGAATTAGCTTTTCAACAAGCATCCCTGGCCAGTGTGGCTGAAAGAGGAGATGAAGTTGTCGGATATCAATATAGTACGTCAAGCACGATGGGTGGGCATTTAGCACGTCTGGCAGTCAAAACAAGCATGCAAGGGAAGGGCATTGGTTATTTATTAGTTCATCAAGTGTTGAGCCAATTTAATAAGCAAGGGGTCAGACAGGTGACGGTTAATACCCAAGAAAAGAATGTTGCCTCACTCGGATTGTATTCAAAAGCAGGCTTTTCTGTCACGGGTGAATCTTACCGAGTTTATCAGCACAATTTCAATCAATGAGGAACCTATATGTCACATTATGAATTTGAACGAAAAGGATTGGATGGATTGAGCTTATATTTTCAAGAATGGCAAACAGAACAAAACCAAAAGGGAGTCATCTGCTTAGTTCATGGGTTAGGTGAACATAGTGGACGATATGAACATTGGTCAGCACTATTAAATCAAGCTGGATATTCTGTCCTGACATATGATTTACGTGGCCATGGTAAGTCTGGTGGTAGTAGAGGGCATATTAACTCTTTCAACGAATATCTAAATGACACCGACTTGTTATTAATAGAAACTGAAGCTAGATTTCCTGGCACACCCTGCTTTTTATATGGGCATAGCATTGGTGCGATTATTGCATGTAGTTATGTCTTACATAGAAAACCTCAGTTGGCAGGAGTGATCCTCACTGGTTACGCTAGTAAGACTGCAGTTCAAGAACAAAAGGGAAAAGTCTTACTAGCTAACTTACTCGGGTTATTAGCACCTAAGGTGACCATTCCGTCTGGGTTGGATCCATCAACAATTTCCAGAGATCCGGAAATTGTCTCTTTATATGTTAATGATCCGATGGTCCATAACAAAGTTTCACTTGGATTTGGGAAAGGCATGATGGAGGGAATCAACTGGGCTGATCAGCATGCGAGTGAATGGAGCCTGCCAGTATTATTCATGCACGGCGAGAGTGATAAACTTAGTTACGTTGAGGGAAGTCGTGAATTTGCAAGCAAAATTAGAGGCGATTGTACATTAAAAATTTGGCCAGGTTTGTCCCATGAAGTACATAATGAACCAGAAAAAGAAGAGGTTTTCGAGTTTTTACATCAATGGTTGGATAATCATCTGATTTCTTAACCTTTGGTTCATGATAAATCCTAGACAAAGATGGATTATCATGGGAAAATTCTGGCTTGACATTTTGACCAGGAGCAATATGCATGACTATTAGCAAACGAGATGCGATTAAAGCCCAACGAACGAAGAAAAAACGCCAACAGCGCATGAATACATTATTATGGGTAGGAGGTTTTATCGTCTTACTCATATTATTATTTATATCGCCAACGATTTACAATTCTTTAAAACCTGCGGGAAGCTTTGTAAGAATTACACCCGAAACACATCCTATAGAGGATGGTAAGGCGATCGGCAATCCGAATGCCAAGGTGAAAATCGAAGTATATGAGGATTTTCAATGTCCATCTTGTAAACGATATGTCAGCACGGTTGAAACACAGCTAGTAAATAGCACGTATATCACCAGTGGTCAGGTTTATTACGAATTCATGCATTTTCCTTTTATAGACACTAATTCACTTACAAAAGAATCTCATCAAGCAGCCAATGCCAGCATGTGTGCCTTGGAACAGGGGCAATTCTGGAATTATCATGACATTTTGTTCGCCAATCAGGGTGCCGTTGAGAATGGAGGATCCTTTAACGATAAGCGCTTACAAGCGTTTGCTGAATCACTGGGTTTGGATATGACTGCCTTTAACCAATGCTTCAGTGCAAACAAATATTCTTCAGAAATCGAAGCAGATCATCAAAAAGGCGTTGCTGCGGGGGTTACTGGAACGCCAACGGTGTTTCTAAATGGCACTCAAGTTACACCAGGATTTGTCCCCACCTATGATGAATTAAAATCCACAATCGATGCTGCTTTGGCTAGTGGTGGATGAAGCAGAAAGGGTAAATAAAAGAGAGAGCGTTGCTATTCAACGCTCTCTCTTCGTTTTATTAACTAAATTTAAATTATTCTTTGTCTAATATGGGTTGATTCTTGTTGACTATCTGGTTTTCAAGCAGCTCAAGCACAAAACACAATGAGGATAAGCGGTTCATATATCGAAGCAGATCACGATTTTCAAGCTTTTTCAAGTGAATTAAACGAGCTAAATGTCGTTCAGCGCGTCGTACGATCGTTCGCGCCAGATCAATGGCAGCTCCTGCTTTTGAATCACCAGGTATGATAAACTTTGTTGGTATCACCACTTTTAAACTGATGTCATCGGTTTGTAATTCCAACCAGCTAACCCGTTCATCACTGATTTTCCGAAAGCGGGATGCATTATCGGGCGTCGCAGACACTTCTGACATCATGTGATATAGATCTTTTTGGACCTCCATGAGGATCGGTGAGGTCTCCGGAGCAAGGCTCAGGGTGCGTGCTAAGGCGATAGCTGCGTTAGCTTCGTCGATTGCACCGACTGTTTCAATTCGATGGTCATACTTTGGAGCCCTATCTTTTCCAAGAAGACTGGTATATCCATCGTCGCCTTTTTTGGTGTAAAATTTAGTCATGGCATTCTCTTACCGGAAAGGAGTGATGGTATGCAAATCCGCTGTCAACATTGTCACCGTCCGTTTGGGCTAGATAAGGCTGTTATACATGCTGCATTGGATCAATTGTCTAGTGAACATCAAGGGCATTATAATGTGCATTGCCCACATTGCGGAAAGTCAAATCAAGTGTCGCGAATTGAGCTTCAACGGGCAGCTCCTGATTGGAAAGATACCGCCAAAAATGTCAAACAATGACCGCAGAATAAAGGTGTATTGATAATGCAGTACACCTTTTTTATATCATGGGATTAGAACAATATCATCGCGAGCTCTTGACGGTACTGTTGTGTGAGTGGGTGATTATCTCCAAGCACCTCAAACAAGCCAAGCAGCACTTTTCTCGCTTCATCGTTATGATAGTGTTTATTTTGGCGTAGGATGTCAATAATACCATCCATTCCAGCCGGTAAATTTCCCCGCATTATCAGACGCAATGCATTATTATAAGCTGCATCAAGGAGGTCATCACTTATCGTTTGATTTGTTTTTTCAGTCCATAAAGCATTAAATAACGGACGGAGCTCCTCTAAATGAGCATACTCCTGGCTGGGGGGAAAACCATCAAAAATTTGCCTCACTTCTGAGAAGTTACCTTGCATCAGACTCGCTTTTAATAATCCTAATAATCCAGCAGGATGATTAGGCGATTTTGCTAGAAATTGATGAAATGAGCTACCCGCCTCACTCCATTTCATGGCCTCAAGTTGACTTTGACCCTTTTCTAACAATAAATCGATCTGACTCGGTGCAATATTCCTAATAAACTCTTTCACTCGCGGTTCAGGTTGAAGGCCGAGGAATTCGGAAACAACCTGACCATCACGAAATGCCTTTACATTCGGGATGCTTCGTACGCTGAACCGAAGAGCAAGATTTGGATTATCATCTACATTCACTTTTGCTAGACGGAAAGTACCGCGTGCTTCTACAGCATATTTTTCAAGTAGGGGAGTAAGAGTTTTGCATGGGTGACACCATTCCGCCCAGAAATCAACGATCACTGGGATTTGGTTGGAATAAGCAATCACTTCATATTCAAAATCTGATTCAGATACAATCTTTATATACTCTGATGCCATAAACAGTCTTTTTTATTCGTCCTCCGGGGCTATTGTTCCTGGTTGGTTTACCTCAAGAACTTCTCCATGCACATTGATCTTGATGCGAAACCCCATCATTCCCATATAAGCGCGCCCTTCTTCAGGAATCCCTGTTTTAAGCACTGCTTCAAACTGCTGGTCCAAGTTCTTAAGCTGGTTTTCGATTAATGCTTTTGAAAAAATGTCCTCCTGGCCTAGCATTTTAGCTGTTTGATCCGCAAGTTCATCTTCGTGCCCTTCAATCATCTTACTCATCATCATTAATACTTGCCGATCCACTGATTCCGAAGGAATATGGCGGTGGAAACCGGAATCATTCACCACGTAGCAGGGTTCACCTCCCACCGTTGTAATATCAACAGGTTGGTCATATTCATCAAAAATCAAACCTTGAAAGAGCGGTTGGTATGTCATAGACTCACGCTTGTCTACGTTGTCGACCTTCAATTGTTGCTAATAATATGGCTGCAGCTATACCCAAACGACGGTCGAGTTTTTCTCCAGGATCCATTTGGAAATCAATGTCAAGCACATAGCGAAAAAAGTGAAATCGCTGTTTATAATCAGCGACTCGGTCAATTCCGATATTGAGATCGTAGTTTTGAGGCACAAGTGTACCAAGTAAAAAACGACGTAATAATGCTTGGGTGAGCGAGTCCTCCTTCAGGGTGCCAAGTGGTTTATCTTGATGATCAAATACTTCCCATTCATCCTGTACGATGGAACGGAAACCCTTTCGGCGAAGACCTCCAACTTTGGTTGTGTATTGGCTGTCAATCACATCATAATATGCTGAAAAATCGATGATCTGTCTGGCTTGGATATTTAATAATTCTCGGTTTTTAGTTTCATCTGCATAAACGCGGATATCTTCTTTAAGTCTAAATATTTTTTGCTGACTGAATAGAACGAGCTGATCCTGTGGATTATATATTCGTACTATCCCAGTTAAGGCAAGGACCTGTTTTTTTAATACATACTGATTATATTGAAAAGCACTATCCATATAAATTCGTTCCTATCTCTGTGAGTCAATCAATAATATCCACATTTGTTCCGGTCGTTTCGTAGATATCTTCCTGATCTGGAGGAGCATCCGGTTTCGTCCATAAATAAACCCATTTCGCAGCTTGAGGAGTGAGATTGATACAACCATGGCTGCGAGGACGACCAAAATTATTATGCCAGTAAGTACCATGGAAAGCAATACCCTCTTCTGTGATATATGAATTCCAGGGAACACCAGGTAAATCGTAGCCATTAGCAGCCAAATTTCCACGTGCCATATGGCGGGAAGCACGCTTATGAAACGTCTGATGTCTGCCTGCCGGCGTAGAATAGTCTCCATTACTAAATACTGCTCCCGATGCAACTCTAGCCATAAATACCGGTTGGTCGTATTCATAGGCTATCATTACCTGTTCAGGAATATGGACTTCGATTCGTTTCATTTGCGATGAAATATTAGAAGAAATAGGTATCAATTCATTTGCTGGAATCAGTCGCAGGTGAGATGCCGGGACATAAAACATGTATTCCCATTTATCGTCCCGAACACCATACCATGATAGACCATCCGCATCTTGAACGATTTCCATCACCCAATAGGTCGTTGCGTAATAGAAACGATAGGCAACCGGTTCATCCTGACCTGGATCCCAGCGTGCATCTGTAAATGGCACCGTTACCTCTGCTAGAGTGCCTCCCTCAGGGATTTGTGTGATAACTGGATTAGTAATCGTAAAAACTGGTTGGATTGCTCCCGAGTGAACAAAACCTTCCTCACCGACTTTATACCAAACCATATTGAACGAATCCTCCAACGTTCCAATCGTGATATCAGTAATTGGCAGTATCCAATCGCGCCAATAACGATTCACACGTGTTCCGCTGAAGGTTGGTTTATCATAGACGGTTATGGATAGATCTAAAACACGACCTTGTTGATTAGGTGGTATGACTTCAATTTTATTAACATCTTTAAATATGCTATTTGGTATATTTGAGCGAAAATTATATTGATTTAAAAGACGTGAGAAATTCTTTGAGGAAGGGATGAAAAACCCAAGCGCTACTGCAATCCCCACCTCTCCTAATCTTAGAAATTCCCGGCGCGTAATTGATTGAGATGCAATCGGATGATAATGTAGTTTCATCACTCGTGAATATTCACCAAAGTGCCGACATCTGCCCAATAGAAAAGCCATTCTGCATCAGGAATGGAAAAATTGATGCATCCATGGCTCATTGGAGTGCCGAAATTATTATGCCAATAAGTCCCGTGCAATCCATACCCATCATAAAAATACATAACGTACGGGACATCAGGCAGATAATAACCTGGTCCGGCCATATCAGCATACACATATTTTACATAAATATAAAATTGACCTGTTACAGTGGGGTGCAGCCATGTACCGGTTGAAACAAGAAATGTATTTACAATTACATCACCTTCATAAGCGTAGGCAACCTGATTGGATAAATCCACATCAATCCAGCGATTCCCATCTCCTGGCTGGGGTAATTCATTATCAATGGGTTCTGATGTTGGATATGGCGTATCAGTGGGATAAGGGGTAAATGTCGGTGTTGATGTGTCGGTAGGAATTTGGGTCGGAGTTTCTGTGGGCGTCAGAGTCGGTGTATTGGTTGGAGTAGGCGATGGTGTAATGGTTGGAGTATAGGTGGGGGTAGGAGTATTTGATGCTTTGATCAAGCTGTTATGTGAAGCCATTAGTACATCTGGACTATAAAAAAACGAATTAATATAAAATCCCATCGCAGGAGATACCAATGCGCTGGTGATGACAACAAATAGTCCCAAGATCAAGACCCACCAGTGAAAACTGATCCGCCTTTTTGGAGCTCGCTTGGTTCTTGAGATGGTCTTGGATGGGATTATCTGAGGTTTGGCAGGGATTGTGGCGAGTGATTGTTGAATTGGTACCGCTCGAACACGTTTAACTGCCCAGTGCATGCCAAGCCTGGCGCGTTCACTGTGTGGATTTATAGATAAAGCTTTTTGGAGATACGCTATGCTGGCACGGGGTGAAGAAACAGCAGCCAGCCACAACCAAGGCTCTTCAATATTTGGATTAATATTCGCAGCTAATCTTGCCCAATACCTAGTCTTGGAATGGTTACCCTGATGGTAAGAAATCCGGGCATTCTCAAGTGCCTTGTGGAGAGGGTCTGTATTGTCAATCATGGTACCTGAGTTGCACTGATATCTTCATTCCGGACAAAGCAAAGTATCCCAGAAGCAATACCATTCGCGATCACATCTGGATGTTGGGTCAGGATTTCCCGGTCTAAATTCATAAATCCGGTTTCGATAATGGCAGCTGGAGTATCAGCGCTAATCTCACTAAAAGCATGATAATTCGTCATATCTTTGGTCACACTGCCTGAATGGAATTGTAAGCCTGTAATAGAAGCGTACCTAGTGCGCAGACATGTAGTTAACCTTGCTGCCTGTTCGGGGTATTTGGTTGAAATGGCTGCTGATACCTTGAAACCTGTAGCTTGATCATTAATATACTCACAAGAATCAGCATGTATGGAAACCAAGGCCAGGGCATGATATCCTGTTAATCTTGGATCAAATTCTGCTAATAGATCAACATCGTAACCTTGTGAGACGAGGTCCTCCCTCACCAGACCTGCGACTTTTAAATTTATATCAACCTCGCGATATCCCCCCAATGCATCAGAGCACACAGCGCCTGAATCGTTCCCGGAATGACCGGCGACAATCCCGATCCGTGGGTTTGCACGGGGAGTAGTGGTTGCCGATTCAGATTGGGGTGTTGATCTTTGAAAGGTAAGGGCATTGGATAACTTTTCGGAAAGTCCACCTGGTAATAAGCCTGGCTCGGTCCATGCAGTGAAAAGTGTTGCGATGACAAATGCAACCCCAATGACGAATTGAAGTTGCCGGAACATACCACCTGAGTTACTTTTAGGTGGGGAAGTTGTATTTTGGATGGGTTCGCTAGGCGAGGTTGTTTCTTTGTTCATTTGTATGATACTACCTTAATTATTAAGAGATGACAAGTGTTTTGTGCGCCGAAAGTACTTGACGTTGTACCGATGCGATTGTATATTGTATGGACTGTTGAGTACATGGATAGGAGTGTGCATTTATGGTGCCAGAACAACGCCTGACGGAGACAGATCGATCTTTTTTACTTGCTTTAGCCAGGCAATCCATCGAGAATTTCGCCAATGGCACATCGGTCCCGTTATTAGATCTTAATGCACTATCTACATTGCTCCGGGAAAAAGGCGCATGTTTCGTAACTCTGACCTATCAAGGATATTTAAGAGGGTGTGTAGGTGCACTTGAGCCATATCAAAGTTTGGCTGAAGATGTACGTGAACATGCTGTTGCCGCTGCTTTTCAAGATTATCGCTTCCCACCTGTTCAAGCCAATGAAATAAGAGACATCGAGATTGAGATTTCATATCTCACGCCTCCTAAGATATTGAATTATGACAATCCTGCTGAATTACCGGAGATTTTGAGACCTAATATTGATGGGGTTGTGGTTAGGGATGGAATGCGCCGTGCCACCTTCTTGCCACAGGTATGGGAGAAAATACCCGACCCGGTAGAGTTCCTGGAACAATTATGCATGAAAATGGGAGCACCCGCTGATTTATGGCGGAGAAAAAAGCTAGACGTGTTAACTTATCAAGTCGAAGAATTCCACGAATAGATATTGACGAACTGAAAAAATCAATCTTCATCTCCAAAGTCGAACAAAGGCCCAATCGATTGGCGAGTGTAATTTCGGAAGATCGCATCTGCGATGAGAGGTGCAACAGATAATACCGTTAGAATTTTTGGGCGTTTTTCAATTGGTATCGGGACAGTATCAGTAGAAATAATGTGGGTAATTTGAGGGATAGATTGGAGTTGAGCCAATGCATCATTGAAGAATAGACCGTGTGTGCATACGGTAAAAATATCCTTAATCCCGCTATTCACCAGGAATTTACTTAGTGTTATGACTGATCCTCCGGTAGCGATCTCATCATCATAGATGATGGCACGTTCAAATCCAGCCACTTGTTTGGTAATCAAGTCACCAATTTGTACCGCGGTATCTGAGATACGGGTTTTTTCCGCGGATATGGAGGATAGATTAAAATGATGAGCTAACCGGGCTGCTGAGCCTGCTCTACCATAATCTGGGGCAACTACTATAGTATTGCTACCATCAAATTTATCGATTTGCTGGATCTCATGAAGATGATTAACAAAAATACCCCTGGCTGTCAAAGGATCTGTGGGTATCCTAAAGAAACCGTGAACCTGTGGCGAATGCAGGGTCACAGTCATAACATGAGTTGCTCCAGCGGTTTCTAAAAGGTCAGCAATCAGGCGAGCAGTGATAGAGATCCGGGGGGCATTTTTTTTATCAGAACGAGCATAGGAGAAGTAAGGGATAATGGCATGGATCTCCCTTGCTCCTGCTCCGCGGGCTATATCCAACATCATTAATAGCTCGAGGAGGTGTTCGCTAACGGGAGGAATCAAAGATTGGACGATATAAACTGAACGTGATCGCACACTCGCACCAAGTTGTATATATAAATTGTCGTTGCTGAAGCGAGAAAAATGGGTAGATTCCAAAGGTATTCCTAGATGAAAAGCGATCGATGCAGCTAATTCTGGATGAGAACGTCCGCTAAAAATTCGCACGTCATCGGGATTAAGTTTACATTCCATATGTTTTCCTCAAAATATCTTGAAGTTTGCGACAATGAGTAGGAGTTAACACGCTTACATAAATTATATCTTTAATAGTTTGAAAGTCAAAATTTGTGCTACGAGTATATAAGTTTATTTTCTTGATATTTGGTATAACCAGGTCGATTTTGTTGCATTCTCTAGGTAAAAAATGAGTGTAATTATCGATATATCGAGAGTAAATTTACGGTTTCTAATTCTAATAGAAGGAGCTCATTTTTTATGAATTTACCGTGTTCTACTAACTCGGTTTTTTAATACTGATTGTTCTTGTCTGATTATTATCAATCGAAATATTCTGCCCATCAGGAAAAATGATCAATGCTTTCTTCTCTTGCTGAATAACGGTTAACCCTCTGTACTTTATGGTGACAGGCCATGGAAATGGATTGCTGCCGGAAATTTCTACTTTGGTTGGATTTAAGATTTTCACCCCAAGGATCTCCAGAAATGATCCAATCGGGATTAGGCTAGTTAATGAATTTATTGCCCCCAACGGTTTACCCGTCTCGCAATGATAAAACTGGCGAAATTTCATATCTTTTTTAAGTGAGTGAACCACAGCTTTCATTAATCGAGAAAATACTACTGCTGCTTTTTTACTCTCTCCGTATCGGACCAACCCATCAATAATAAGGCTATTATATGGAAGGTGAATTCCAAAAAATTCTTCTGGGATGTCATGTAAACTTGGGAGATCAACGGATGATCTCAAACCATATGGACTAAGAAACCTTTTTTTGTTCATGATAGTTAAATTTATCAGAATTTTCGCCTTATCTTCGGATGGGATACCTGCCCAAAGAGGTAATAATAAAGTTTGATCAACGCACGTCAGACATGCAGATTGTGCGATTACATAAACATCATCGGATATTCCAGTGACTTCGATCTGCTCGATGGTTTTATAAAGATACTCACTTGTTATGTACCCAGAACCAAGGTGCCAGTGCATTCGGTTGGTCGGAATGTGATCTATTCGGTGGGAACCAGTTGTAGTTATGCCGTGTATAAAGATTTGGACATGGTGCGTACCTTCTTTCTTTGAAAAGAAATGAATAATCGGACGCAGGGGCTGCGTAAACTCTTTATCAATTTTTATGACACCAGCTCCCTTTAGCTCGCCCAAGGTTTCTGTCTGGCTGGAGATATGGGAATCTCGGTCTCGATAAAGATAACTTGCAAAGTGGTCACTCCACGATTGTTCCACCATAGACTTAAGCTTATCTGCAATACTTTCTAATCGTTTGATCTCTTCCTCAATGCTTATTAGCTTCGCAATTGATATTAATGATTGGCAATCACGATAAAGAAAAGAGATTAAATCAGGGCTTTCTACTGTTGATATTTCTAATCCTGCAGACCAAGGGTATGTGGATGAGAATTGTGGGTGTTCTTCATACCCCGTTTGTAAGGATTGATCCCATTCGGGAATTAAATCATTGTCACGATCATGTGCACTGGTAAACCAGGAAAAGAAGAAATTTAATAATTTAGGGAATGCATTGTTTAAGAACTGAATATCACCTGTATATTCATAGTACTGCCAGGTCATATTCGCTAAAAGTGGAGTAGCGAGAAGTTGACTACGCTGTCCGCCTAAACCCGGTTTCCAGTCGATTTCTCCTTTGGGTGTTTGAGTGGCGAAGAAATTATCCAACATACCTCTCAATAATTCTGGTGATCTCGGAAGGAGGAAATTTTTAAAATAATATGTATCAAATGTAGTTTGACCATTCCAGAGATGGTTGTAATCTGTGCCATCCTTTAGTAACGAAAATCCTTGGTCGGGGTTTCTCGAAGATACGAAGGATGAAGACTTGCACAACCGAGTCGGCTGAAGAATTAGTTGTTCTGCTATGGTTTGGGCAAGGTAAAATGCTGTGTTCCAATCTTGATTGCCAGTACAGATCTCTAACTGCTGGGAATTTATTCGGGAAATATGGGCAAATTCAGCATCCCAGTTTGTATTGATAATTTCTTTTGCCAGTTGGAAAGAAGCATTCGTATCCGAGAGAGCAGCGTGAACCCACTGTGATTCTTGTTCACCATGGGGGGGAATATCATAAGACAGGTTGAGGGAAGGATATGGGCTGTTACCTGCTTGTGCGCCTCCAGTGAGGAATAAAACTGGATTTAGATTTACAGTCTGACCAGCCAATATGGTGGTTAACCCTATCTCGTTGGACGCCATTCTGTTTCCATCTGTTCCAGGCACGAGCAATTCAGCCCATTCGAGTTGAATTTGACATGTCTCATCTATAGTATTGATAATTTTCGATCTCCCGGCAATAGCATGAGAGCCGGGAACCCAGTATTCAATTATTACGTTAACACATGAGAAAGGTTTGAAAGATATGCTGATATAGTTTGGATAATAATGATGGATGGTGATTGGATGATAAAAGTGTTCTGGATTAGTAATAACCTGACCATCGAAGATAAACCTGGGAAATATGCGACAAATCCGAGCTCTCAATCCGAATGTGGTCTGTAATGATAGTGCAGGAGGTTCCGAATTACCAAAATTGAGCTCCCAGATTTGATCATTGGTGTAATCAGTCGGACCTAATCTTGCATCGGCTGAGAGTGCCAGGGTAATTTGATGGTCAGGAGTGAAATTCCAATCTTGCATGCGAAAATATTCCGTGTGATTAGTTCGAGGTCAAATTGATTGTTCGGTGGTGTGCATGTTATAATTTTTAATCTATTGTTTTCTAAAGTCTTTATAGATAATGGAGGTTCAAATGGGTACAATTACACCATTGCGTGGTATGTGGTTTAATGAATTTGAAGTCGGACAACAAATCATAACATCTGGGAGAACTATAACAGAAAACGATATCGTATCGTTTGCAGGATTATCTGGTGATTATAACCAAATTCATACGAATGCGGAGTTCGCCAAGAAAACACCATTTGGTCAGAGAGTAGCGCATGGGCTGTTAGGACTGTCAATTGCCTCTGGTTTGGCGATGCGTACAGGAATCCTGGAGGGAACCGTAATCGCTTTCAGAGAAATCAATAATTGGAAATTTACGAATCCTGTATTTATTGGCGACACAATTCAAGCTACCTTAAATATCGTCGAGACAAAAGCAATACCACGCTTAGGGGGAGGGTCATTAACCATTGAGATCGTTGTTAAAAACCAACGTGATGAAGTGACTATGAAGGGCACTTGGACGGCTTTGGTCGCTAACAAACCAAAATAACCATGCCCAATCCCATTAAGAATGGCGATAACAAAGATTTGGCGAAACGTTTTCGCAGATTATTAAATTCCGGTGAAATTGAGAATATTACCCCCCAGCATCTTGGTGAAAATGTGTTGGGAGATGCAAAACCGAGTGAATTACCTCCAGAAGTAATTGAAAATAATACCGAAGCAAGTAATCCCTCACAAGCAATTCCTCAGGGAATTGACTTGCCGCCCGTTCCCACAATTGAGTCGGTTTCTGAAAA